>ENA-ORUF01000367-ORUF01000367.1-human-gut-metagenome-genome-assembly--contig:-NODE-367-length-66799-cov-5.189260_pt1 | contig 66799 bp, 58 predicted proteins | sample MGYA00242077_ERZ509203 | MGnify/ENA primary metagenome ERZ509203 (study PRJEB26280, sample SAMEA2338834) | human gut metagenome | biome: human gut; feature: human-associated habitat; material: faeces... | reverse complement strand
GAGCGCGCGCCGCTTTTTGTTGACCTGTACAGCCAGGGTGCTGGAAGTTCAAGGGTGGAATTCCATGCAATCTTTGAAAAGAATGATTGCATTTTTGTAAAAATGGGTGTATGATAAACACCAACGAACCGTTCCGTTTGGAGCAGTTCCGGCGGCCGAAGGCCGGGAGAGGGGACAGGTTGTTTCCTCCTCCTATTCCTATTGGGAGATTTGGCCGTGCCGTCCCTGCGTGTGGACCGGCGTCCCTGCTTTTTGTTCAGGCTCAAAAAGGGGGGCGGCGGGCTTTGTCGTGTCGTGCAGGCCTCGCGCAGGCAGAAAAATTTCCGTTGGAAAGTCATAGTTAGGGAGGGCTGAACGAGAGCCGGGGACGGGAGTCCCGGGGCGCAGCTGAAGGATCCGGGTGCGGGCTGCCGAGGATGCTCCAGCTGTGCTCCGCGGGCGTCAGAGCGCCGGCAGAAAAAATGCGATTTTTCCCCAGCAATTGCAGTATAGGGAGGTTGAAATCCGAATGAGTAAATTTCTCAAACGCTCTGCGCAAGGCGCGGGAGTTCCTCACGAGAAGAGGACTTCCAACCTTGAGACGGTTGCGATGCCGCTTCCGTCCAAGATCGTCCTGTCCATGGGCCAGCACATTGGCGCTCCGGCGTCTCCGGCTGTGGCCAAGGGCGATCAGGTGTACGTAGGCACCATCGTCGGAAAGTCCGGTGGCTTTGTGTCCTCCGACATCCATTCCGGCGTCTCCGGTACGGTTTCTGAGATCACCACCATTACCGCCCCAAACGGTGCAACACAGACCGCTGTGGTCATTGTGCCCGATGGTGAGCAAAAGGTGGACCCCGCTATTGCCCCCCCTGAGGTGACGGACTACAAGTCCTTCGTGGATGCCATCCGGGCCAGCGGTCTGGTAGGTCTGGGCGGCGCCGGCTTCCCCACGGCGGTGAAGCTGTCCCCCAAGAATCTGGACGAGATCGATACGCTGCTCATCAATGGTGCTGAGTGTGAGCCCTATATCACCTCGGATAACCGCTGCTTCCTTGAGGACACCCACCACGTGTTGGGCGGCATCAAGGCAGTGATGAAGTATCTGAACATCCCCAAGTGCATCATCGGCATTGAGGGTAATAAGCCTGAGGCCATTGCCAAAATGAAGGCCGCTATTGATGCGCCTGGCATCGAGGTCAAGCAGCTGCCCTGCCGCTACCCTCAGGGTGCTGAGAAGGTGCTTATTGAGAACTGCACCGGCCGTGAGGTTCCATTCCCCGGCCTGCCCTCTGATGTGGGTGTGATCGTGATGAATGTCACATCTGTGGCTTTCGTCTCCAAGTATCTGGAGACCGGTATGCCTCTGACCACCAAGCGCCTGACGGTGGACGGAGATATCGTCAAGGAGCCGAAGAATGTAGAGGTACTGATCGGCACCCCCATCCAGGAACTGCTGGACTTCTGCGGCGGTCTGACTGCCCAGCCTGGCAAAGTGCTGTACGGCGGCCCCATGATGGGTACCTGTGTGGCCGATCTGTCCCAGCCTATCCTGAAGAACAACAACGCCGTTCTGGCCTTCTCTGAGAAGCTGGCCCGCCTACCCAAAAAGACCAACTGTATCCACTGCGGCCGGTGCGTCAACGCTTGCCCCCTGGGCCTGGCAGCAAAGGATATTGTAAAGGCATACGAGAACGGCAATGTGGAGCTGCTCCAGGAGCTAAACGCCGACCTGTGCATGAGCTGCGGCACCTGCTCCTTTGTCTGCCCCGCCAAGCGGCCTCTGGCCCCCTCCATCGCTCTGGCAAAGATCATGATGAAGAATGGAGGTAAGAAGTGATGGACAATAAGTTGATCGTAACTGCCGCGCCCCATATCACCAGCGCGGACAGCACCCAAAAGATCATGCAGCGGGTCTGCATTGCTCTGGTGCCCACGCTGATCGCCTCTGTCATCATCTTCGGGATCAACTCCCTGATCCTGACTGCGGTGACTGTGGCGGCCTGTGTGATTTTTGAGTACCTGTACTGCAAGCTGGTGGGCCGTGAGGTGGCCATCAGCGACTTCTCCGCAGTGGTAACTGGTATGATCCTTGCGTTTAACCTGCCGGTTACGCTGCCCTGGTGGATGGCCATTGTGGGTGCTTTTATCGCCATCGTGATCGTCAAGCAGCTTTTTGGCGGTTTGGGCTATAACTTTGCCAACCCTGCCATCGTGGGTCGTATCGCTCTGGCTATGGGCTTTGCCAGCCGGATGTCCACCTATGGTTTCCCAGCGGACGCTACCTCTACTGCCACCCCGCTGGCTTCCTCCGAGGGCATCGACTATGTGACCCTGCTGCTGGGCAACCACGGCGGCGTCCTGGGCGAGACCTGCGCTATTACTCTGCTGCTGGGCGGCCTGTACCTGATTGCTACCAAGGTCATCAGCCCCACCATCCCGGTCACCTATCTGGCCACTGTGGCGGTGCTCTCCCTGGTCTCTGGCCGGGATCCCATCTATCAGCTGCTCTCCGGCGGCCTGATGCTGGGCGCCTTCTTCATGGCCACCGACTATGTGACCTCTCCCACCACCACCAAGGGCAAGATCGTCTTTGGACTGGGCCTGGGCGTTATCACCTGTGCCATTCGGTTCCTTGGTACGATGAACGAGGGTGTCTCCTTCGCCATCCTGCTGATGAACCTGCTGGTTCCCTACATTGAGATCCTGACCCGTCAGGATCGTCTGGGCATTGCCAAGACGAAGAAGAAGGAGGGCGCCGCAAAATGAATAACTGGAATCGCATTTTTAAGCCCATTGTGGTCCTGTCCGTGATTTGCGTGATCGTGACAGGTGCACTGGCGGCTACCAACGGTGGGACCGCCCCCATCATTCAAGCGGCCACTGCGGCGGCTGAGACGGCTGCCCGTACCGAGCTTCTGCCCGAAGCAGACAGCTTCACTGAGGTGAAGGACGTGGCGGTGGAGAACGTCTCTGGCGTCTATACCGCTGATAACGGTGCCGGCGCGGTGATCACTGCCTCCGGCAAGGGCTACGGCGGCGACGTGGTAGTCATGGTGGCTTTTGGCCCCGATGATACCATCAAGCAGATCAAGGTCACGGAGCAGGCTGAGACCAAGGGTATCGGCAGCAACGTGGCAGCCAACGAGGAGTACTGGGCGAATTACGCTGGTGTGTCTGCGGAGAAGGCGCTGGTCCTGAACCAGGACGTGAACGCCTATACCGGCGCCACCATCTCCAGTAAGGCGGTGCTCAGTGCGGTCAATGCCGCAATCGACGCCTATAACCAGCTTCCTTGAAAGGCGGTGAGTCAAGATGAGTAGTAAGAATAGCAAACTGAAGATCCTAACCAACGGTTTTCTGAATGAAAACCCTGTTCTGCGGCTGGTTCTGGGAACCTGCCCCACCCTGGCCACCTCTACCATGGCGTCCAACGGCATCGGTATGGGCCTGGCGGCCACCTTTGTGCTGCTGTGCTCCAACGTGGTCATCTCTGCCCTGAGAAAGGTTATTCCTGATCAGGTGCGTATCCCCTGTTATATCACGGTCATTGCCGGCTTCGTGTCTGTGGTCCAGATGCTGGTCAAGGCCTTCGTGCCCGCCCTGGACGCGTCCCTGGGTGTGTACCTGCCTCTGATCGTGGTCAACTGCATCATCCTGGGCCGTGCGGAGATGTTTGCCTCTAAGAACGGCATTGTGGATTCCGCTCTGGACGGAATCGGCATGGGCATCGGCTTTACCATCACCCTGACCATCATGGGCACCATCCGTGAGATCCTGGGTTCCGGCACTTGGATGGCCGGCCTGGGCGAGCTGATCCCCGCCCTGGGCAAGGACTTTGTGATTCAGGTCCTGCCTGAGTCCATCGATCCCTTCACCATTATGACCAGCGCTCCCGGCGGCTTCTTCGTGTTCGGCGTGATGATGGCTGCGGCCACTTGGCTGACCACCCGCCCCAAGAAGGAGAAGGCCGCTGCGCCTGCTGAGGCTGTGGAAGGAGGAAATGTGTAATGGCAGTAAAGCTTGCATCCATTTTCTTCACCATGATCTTGGTTGATAACTATGTTCTGGTGAAGTTCCTGGGCATCTGCCCCTTCCTCGGTGTGTCCAAAAAGCTGGACAGCGCCGTGGGTATGTCCCTGGCCGTTACCTTCGTCATGGTGCTGGCTACTGCCGCCACCTGGCCCATCCAGATGTTCCTGCTGACTCCCGCCGGTTCTGAAGGAACCACACGGGATCTGGGTTATCTCCAGACCATCGTTTTTATCCTGATCATTGCCATCTTGGTTCAGCTGCTGGAGAACATCCTGAAGAAGTTCATCCCCGCCCTGTACAAGTCCCTGGGCGTGTACCTTCCTCTGATCACCACCAACTGCACCATCCTGGGTGTGACCATCCTGAACATCGACAACAAATACGGCTTCATGGAGAGCATCGTCTGCGCCGCCGGCGCCGGCATCGGCTTCCTGGTCGCCATGGTGCTGTTCTCCGGCGTCCGCCGCAGAGTGGAAGAGGCTGTGACCCCCAAGTGCTTTGAGGGCCTGCCCATCACTCTGGTGTCTGCCGCGGTGACCTCCCTGTCCTTCATGGGCTTTGGCGGGATCATCGAGTCGATCTTCCACGTGTAATAGAGGAGGGGGAGAAGAAAATGAATCCGATTTTAATGGCCATCATTCTGGTGACCGTCATTGGCCTGATCGGCGCTGTGATTCTGGTGGCCGCCTCCATCTTTATGTATGTTCCGGTGGATGAGCGGGTGGAGAAGATCACTGGCGTCCTGGCCGGTGCCAACTGCGGCGCCTGCGGCTGCGCTGGCTGTGCCGACTATGCCAAGAGCATTGTTGAGGACGGAAATGCCATCAACAAGTGTACTCCTGGCGGTGCCAAATCTGTGGCTGCCATTGCGGAGATCATGGGTGTTGAGGCTACTTCCGCTGAGCCCATGAAGGCCGTCGTGGCCTGCTCCGGCACCTGCGACAAGACCTCCAAGCGCTATGAGTTTGACGGCATCCATAGCTGCCAGGCGGTCAAGGGCCTGTACGGCGGCGACGGACTGTGTAAGTTCGGCTGCCTGGGCTACGGTGATTGTACTCGGGCCTGTGCCTTCGATGCCATGCACATTGTGGACGGCATCGCCAAGGTGGATCGTGAGAAGTGCACTGGCTGTGGCGCCTGCGCCGCAGTTTGCCCCAACAGCGTGATCTCCATCGTCCCCGAGCATAAGCGCAAGCCTGTGGTCCTGTGTCAGAACAAGGACAAGGGCGCGCTGACCCGGAAGGCCTGTACCGCGGGCTGCATCGGCTGCATGAAGTGCGCCAAGGCGTGCCCCAAGGAGGCCATCACCGTGGAGAACAATGTGGCCTACATCGACCAGTCCAAGTGTGTGGGCTGTCAGCTGTGTGTGAAGGAGTGCCCCGTGGGCGTCATCCACGTTCCGGCCAATATGTAACCGTTGCAAATCATTTAAAAGTGCCCGGACTAAAATGGTCCGGGCACTTTTTTGTGTTGAGATAGGTTTTTTGGCCCGAGATGGCATAGGATATAGGATAGAACAGCGGTGTAGGAGGGAGGGACGGCCTTTGGAGAGATGTTGGAACATGGAGGGAGGCGGAATCCTCTCTTTGGAGGAGGAGGGGATCCGGGTCCGGCTGCGGGCTGTCCGACCGGATGATGGGCAGGGCCTGTATAAAGTGTGGGTCCGAGGGCAGAGTGGTCACCTGCTCCTGGGGACCCTTGTGCCGGAGAAGGAGGGGCTGGTACTATCCCGCACCTTGAGCCGGTCTGCCTTGGAACAGGCAGGCTGCTGGCCGGTGACGGGCGGAAATACTGTGTTGGTATTTTCCTTTACAGCACAGCCGGGAGAAGGAAAGATGTGGCGGCCGGAGCCGGATCCGGCGCGGCTGTGCATGGATCCCCTGCTCCGGAAGCTGCTCCGGGGCCGGACCGGCTTTTTCAGCAGGCAGGAAGGAGAGATATCTCTGCTGTCGGCCCCCTTTTCTCCGCAAAAGGAGTTTCCGCTGCCGGTGTTGTTCTGCCTGGCCCAGGTGGAGGAGCGGGCGGGACGGCTCTGGCTGGTGTGGCGCTTTGACCGGGCGGGATATCCGGTGATCCCGGCGCATAGCGGGACTGTGACGGGACATACTAGGGGAGCAAAACCGGCCAAACGGCCAGAAGGAGGGAAAGACCATGTCCGTTTTGACAACAAAGGAGCTCCAGGCTTTGTCTGATCAGCTGGATTTCGAAAAGGTACTCCACTGCAAGTATATGGCTGCTGTCCAGGAGAGCCAGGATGGCGCGCTGAAAAACCAGTTCCAGGGACTGGCGGATCAGCACCGTCAGAATTATGCCGACCTGCTGGGCTATTTGAAGTGAGGAGGAATACCCATGACGGACCAGGAACGTATCACAGATTTTCTGTGCAGCGAGAAGAAGATGGCTGCAAACTATGACAGCTTTGCTTCGGAGTGCGTGAACATCCCGCTGAGGGATGAATTTTTACGGATGTTCAACCAGAGTCATCACAGCCAGACGGAGCTGTTCCAGACGGCACAGGAGCGGGGGTGGTACAGCCCCGAGCAGGCCCAAAGCGATAAGATCCGCCAGGCATATACCAAATACTCTAATCAGCAGCCCACTGGCCAGCAGTAACGGCCAGAGGCCCGGATGGCATCCTGTAAGGGATGCTGTCTGGGCTTACTGCTGTTTTGGGACGTTTTTTGCGAGGAGCGGTTGAAAAACTGGGGAAAATCCCGTATAATAATACTAAGTAAACAAACTGAAGATTGGTTTGTTCTTACGGTGGCCATACAATGGGCCATTTTATGGTGTTAGTATGCATTGTAATTGAGAAACTGCCCGGAGCAAAGCGGCATCCGGGTCATAAAGTGAGGAATCATCATCGACCATGTACCGTATTGATATTATGACCCTCTTTCCTGATGTGGTGGGGGATATGCTGTGCGAGTCCATTTTGGGCCGTGGACAGGAGCGGGGCTACATCCGCATTGAGTGCCATCAGATTCGGGATTACACTTTAAATAAGCAGAAGCAGGTGGATGACTACCCCTATGGCGGGGGGCGGGGGGCAGTCATGCAGGCTGACCCGCTGTATCAGTGCTGGAAGCACATCTGCGATGAGGCTGGTGAGCGGATCCACACCATCTATATGTCCCCTGCGGGAAATACCTTCTGCCAGGCGGATGCCCGACGGCTAAAAGAGAGTTACTCCAGGCTGATTTTGGTATGCGGCCACTACGAGGGAATCGATGAACGATTCATTGAAGAGTGCGTGGACGAAGAAATCTCACTGGGAGACTTCGTGATGACTGGGGGAGAGATTCCTGCAATGGCGGTGGCAGATGCAGTCTGCCGTCTGGTGCCTGGGGTGCTGTCTGATCCCTCCTGCTATGAGAATGAGAGCCACTGGAACGGAATGCTGGAGGCCCCTCAGTACTCCCGTCCAGAGGTCTGGCATGATCGGGCGGTTCCTCCAATCTTGCTGTCCGGGCACCACGCCAACGTAGAAAAGTGGCGGCGTAAGCAAGGTATTCTGCGGACCTACCGCCGTCGCCCCGATCTCTATAAGAAGTTAGACCTGTCCTCTAAGCAGGATCGGAAGTTGTTGAAGGAACTGGAGGATGAAACCGGGGAGAAGTTGATCTGACCGGGACTTTACATTTGGTGTGAGTTGTGGTATTGTAGTTGCAATCTGGTTTTTAAAATTACATTTGGAGATGGATGATATGAGTTTCAAAATCGTTGTAGACAGCTGCTGCGATCTGACCCCGCAGATGAAAAAAGAAACCTGTTTTGTGCGGGTCCCCATGACCATCCAAGTGGACGGAAGCGTGTTCGTGGATGACGAGACCTTTGACCAGGCGGATTTGCTGTGGGCTATGAAGCAGAGTGAGAATGCCCCTTCCACCTCTTGCCCCTCTCCTCAGAGTTATTTAGATGCCTATCAGGGAGATGAGGAGGATATCTATGTCGTGACCCTCACTGCGCTTCTCAGTGGTTCCCACAACTGTGCTGAGCAGGCTAAAGCCCTTTTGGAAGAGGAGTCACCGGAGCGGAACGTTCATGTGTTCAACTCCTGCTCCGCAGCCGGGGGAGAGGTGCTCATTGCCCTGAAAATCCGAGAATTGGCTTCCTCTGGGATGCCCTTTAAGAGGGTGGTTCGGGAGGTGGAACAGTATATCTATCAGCTCCAGACGCTGTTTGTACTGGAATCCCTGGAAAATCTGCGGAAGAATGGGCGGCTGACCCGTGTGCAGTCACTGGTCACTGGTGCACTGCGGATCAAGTTGTTTATGGGTGCTACCCCGGAGGGGGAGATCTGTAAGCTGGGCCAGGCCCTGTCGGTCAAGCAGGCCCTTGGCAAGCTGGTGGATCGGATCGCTGCAGATCCAGACCATAAGGGTCGTATGGTGGCAATCAGTCACTGCAACGACGTGGAGCGGGCCCTTCAGGTGAAGCAGCAGATCCAGGAGAAGTGCCAGGTGGGAGAGATTCTGATTCTGGACGCTGGAGCGATTACCACGGTATATGCCAACGATGGTGGCATCGTGGTATGCTACTAAAGCGAAAAAGAGCAGTGCAGTGACAGGGTAATTTGGAAAATCGCTTCAAAGTTCTGACACCATTCTGTGTTCTTTGCTGCGGAAGAGAGTGAGCGGTGTGAGAGTCGGATACAGGATCAGATGTCTGATCCAGTTCAGGAGGGATACCCGATGGAAATGACTCGGGAGCAGGCGTGGAATCTGCTGAATCAATACAATAAGGAGCCGTTTCATATCCGTCATGCCATTACCGTAGAGCATGTGATGGGTTGGTTTGCGGAACACCTTGGTTATGAAAAAGAGCGGGAACTGTGGTCTCTGGTTGGTCTGCTCCACGACTTGGATTTTGAAATGTGGCCGGAGGAGCACTGTAGGAAATCCCAGGAGTTGATGCGTCAGGCTGGCGTGGACGAGGTGGTGATCCGGGCTACAGCCAGCCATGGGTGGGACCACTGTGTGGATTTAAAGCCGGAACTGCCCATGGAGAAAGTCCTTTTTGCGGTGGACGAGCTGACTGGACTGATTGGTGCGGCAGCGTTGATGCGCCCATCTAAAAGTGTAGCAGATATGGAGCTAAAGTCTTTGAAAAAGAAGTTTAAGGACAGAAAGTTTGCGGCTGGTTGCTCTCGGGATGTGATTGCCCTGGGAGCGGAGCGATTGGGCTGGGAACTGGATCGCCTGCTGGGGGACACATTGGAGGCCATGCGGGCAGAGGAACAAGCCATCGAACAGGCTGTAATAGAGGCTGGTACGCAGGACGCCGATTTGTGATTTTATACATGATTTCCCCGTCTTTTCGGCAAAAATGGGCCTTTGTTAAGAAAATATAAAATTTCTTGGCGGATCGCTTGACAAAGCGCTGCCGGCTGTGATAGGATAGGTGCCGTTAAGGGGAGTAGTCGGCACAGTTCCCGCTGTGCGGCAGAGCCAACAATCCTGAAAGAAGTTGCTTCTTTCTGGTTTTGCCTGAAATGACCAGACCTGTGTTCCGATTTAGGAACGCAGGTCTTTTTTTATGGGCTTTCTGGTTTTCGGGCAAGCAGTATGGGAAGAATGGAATCAGGACGGCGTCCCCAAAAGAGTGCCGGGTGGGATCCGGTGTGCGGAAGGTTCAAACAGAGAGAAGAAAGGGAGGAAAAAACATTGAGTTTGAATTTCTTGTGGGTCAATCTGCTGGCTATCACACCCCAGCAGATTGTCATGTATGTAGTGGGTGCAGTCCTGATCTGGCTGGCCATTGAGAAGGGCTTTGAGCCTGCTTTGCTGATGCCGATGGGATTTGGTGCCATCCTGGTCAACCTGCCCCTGTCCGGTGTTATGAACCAGTTCAGCGAGGGAGTGGGTGAGACTCACGGTATCATTCAGTGGCTGTTTGAGGTTGGAATTGAGGCCAGCGAGGCTATGCCTATCCTGCTGTTCATTGGTATCGGCGCCATGATCGACTTTGGCCCCCTGCTGTCCAACCCCAAGCTGTTCCTGTGCGGTGCGGCTGCCCAGGGCGGTATCTTCCTGACCATTATGATTGCTGCTGCTTTGGGCTTCGACCTGAAGGATGCGGCCTCCATTGGCATCATTGGCGCCGCAGATGGCCCGACCTCTATCCTGGTGTCTCAGACCTTGGGCTCCAATTATATTGGTGCTATCGCTGTGGCTGCGTATTCCTATATGGCTCTGGTGCCGATCATCCAGCCCTTTGCAATTAAGCTGGTGACCACCAAGAAAGACCGGGCTATGCGGATGCCCTACCGGGCCCAGGGCGTGTCCAAGCGTCTGCGCATCATGTTCCCCATTGTCGTTTCTGTGATTGCTGGCCTGGTGGCTCCTTCCTCCGTGGCCCTGGTGGGCTTCCTGATGTTCGGCAACCTGATCCGGGAGTGCGGCGTGCTCTCCAGTCTGTCTCAGACTGCTCAGAATGAGTTGGCCAACCTGATCACCCTGTTGCTGGGTATCACCATTGCGGCCTCCATGAAGGCGGACCAGTTTGTGCGTTGGGAGACCCTGATGATCATGGGCCTGGGCCTGGTGGCCTTTATCCTGGACTCCATGGTGGGCGTCATCTTTGTCAAGATCCTGAACATCTTTACGCCCAAGAATAAGATCAACCCCATGGTGGGCGCAGCGGGCATCTCTGCGTTCCCCATGTCCTCTCGTGTGATTGAAAAGATGGGGCAGGAGGCCGATTCCCAGAACCATCTGCTGATGCACGCGGTGGCTGCCAATGTGTCCGGCCAAATTGCTTCTGTTGTGGCCGGCGGCGTAGTCCTTCAGTATTTTGCCAATATGGGCTGATTTAGGAGGTCTCAACAATGAATTTTAATAATATGATGGCGGCTCTTGAAATGATGGGCCAGGGCATGCTGGGTATCTTTGTGGTACTGGGCATCATCGCCCTGTTGGTCTGTTTGATGCAGAAGATCGACAACCGTAAAAAGTGAGTGCAGTGTGCCAGAGTGAGCGCTGTACGGATATGTAAAAGAGGAAGCGCGCCGGACCGGTTAGGGCCGGCGCGCTTCCTTTGGTTCTGCTATAACCAGTCTGAGATGACGTCTGGCAGTGCGGTGGGACTGACGCCGTGTTCCACTAGGATGGTCAACAGTTCGTCAATCCGAACGGCACTGGTGGTGATCCCAGGAATCGCTGCGGTATCGCCCGATTCCTCAGAGACACGGACACCGTAGTTTTCGCAGGAAAAAGTGTCGGATTCTACCGTATCTACGGTAAGGGCATAATGGAAGGTGCGGGGGTGGCCAAACTCATCTGGACAGGTCCGGGATGCGATCTTGACTTCCGTCATACTTCTTGACTCCTTCACATTTAACACATGGGTTCACTATACCGAAAGAATGCAGAAATGAAAAGGGAATCTTGTCGGAAACATACAATATTTTTATTGAGTTAAAGCGTAAAAAAGGAAAAGCGAGATAAAAAAGCGAAAATAAGTGAAAATATAGGACTCTGAACCTATACTTTTCCCAGATGTGGAAAAATTCTGAGCAGATCTATCAGCGAATGATTTTGAGTAGTCTCTGGTTTAAAGTATGGTCAACGGACTCGAAGCTGCTTGACCAGCTCCTCATGGGGGGTGACCCAGGCGGTCTCATAGGTAGTATAGGTCACCATGCCAGGACGGGCCCCATTGGGCTTTTTTACATACTTGACCGGGGTGTAGTCCACCGGGACCCGGCTGGCTCCCCGGGCCTGGGAGAACCAGGCAGCCAGGCAGGCGGCCTCGTTGAGGCTCTGGAGGTCGGGGGCCTGCCCCTCTGTCCAGAGGATGACGTGGGAGCCATGGATCTTTTGGGTATGAAACCATACATCGCTCTTAAAGGCCTGCTTGCAGGTGAGCAGGTCGTTCTGGGTATTGTTCTTACCGACGGAGATGCGCAGCCCGGCGGAGGAGCGGAACTCCATGGGCTTGGAGACTACTCGTTTCTCACGGCCCTTCGCCTTGGAAAGACGGCGAAGATAGCCAGTGTCGGTGAGTTCCTGGCGGATCTCCTGAAGATCCTTTTCGCCCTCTGCCAGAGGGATGGTGTCCAGTACACTATTCAGATAGTCCAACTCCCGGCGGCCCTTTTCCAACTGTTGGGTGAGCATCACCTCGGCAGTTTTGGCCTTGTTGTACTCCTTATAGTACTTTGCGGCATTTTGCTGGGGAGTGAGGAGCGGATCCAGAGGAATATCGATCTCGCTGCCTTCTGGGTCATAGAAATCCATTGTGTGCAGACGGGCCATTCCCCGCTCCATCTGATAGAAGTTGGAGGTCAGGATGTCGCCCAGCTGGCGCAGACGCTCCCGGTCGTGGGTGGCGGCCAGTTCCTGCTCTTGATGGGCGAGCTTGCGGGCTGTACGATCCCGGGCGGTGGTCACAGAGCGGATCAGGTCCTGTCCCCGCTGCTTGACCCGCTCAAGGTGCTCACGCTCCTCATAGAAGCGGTCCAGCAGGGCGGAGAAAGTGGGGAAGGTGATGCGCTCCATCAGGTCCTCATACTGCTCCACCGGGAAGAAGGTAAAGTCGGAGGGGGCCCCATCTCGGGTGAGAAGGCAAGGGGAGAAGCAGCCTGCACGGACGGCGTCCAGAAGGCTCTCCAGACGGTCCAGGAGCCGTTTGCGTCCCTCGGGACCCAGGATATTGAGCCGCACATCCACGGCGCCTCCCGACCGGAAAGCCAGTTCCCGGCAGACCAGAGGGGAGAGGCCGCCGAAGGTGTCCAGCAGCCACTGGTCGGCCTGGGCCTCCTCGGGCGCAGAAGTCAGCAGGGCCTCCAGGGTGGCGCGGTCCTGAGCCATGGGGTCCAGCTTGGCCTGGGGAGGCGGGAGACGATAGAACATCCCGGGGAGCAGGGCGCGCTGGGTGCTTCCTGTCCCCAGGCTGGATTCCACCCGCCGGATGCAGTCCAGGATCCGCCCCTCTTCGTCCAGAAGGATCAGGTTAGAGCGGCGTCCGATGGCTTCCAGCACCAGCTTGCGTTCCACTCTGTCTCCCAACTCGTTAAGCGCCTCGAGCGTCAGGGTGACGACGCGTTCGAGCGGAGGCTGAGTCACCGACAGGATGCGTGCACCGGACAGGTGCTTGCGCAGGAGCATACAAAACATAGGGGGCGTATCCGGGTTCTCACGAGTTAACTGAGTCAGCTGGGGTCTGGGATGGCTGGGGTTGGCAGAGAGAAGCAGCCTCACATTGCCGTGGGACGGGGTGCGCAGGGCCAGGATCACCTCGTCACGGCCTGGCTGATAGATTTTATCAATTTTCCCACCGGTGATCGTTTGATCCAACTCATAGATCAGCCCGGACAGGCAGAGTGCATCTAATGGCATACAAACACCTCATTGTGGAAGTGGAGAGTCAATTGGTACCGGGGGCCTGAGTCTCTTCTGGCTCCATGATGAGCTGAAAGAGTTCATTGAGCCGGTCAATCCTGCCCTGGAGATAGAGCCACCCAAACAGGGCCTCCAGGCCGGTGGCGGACTGATATTGGGCGCGGCTGGCTGCCTTAGGGACAGAGTGGGGGGCGGTGTTCCGCCCGCGACGGTAGACGTCGGACTCCTCCTCCGTCAGAATGGGGAGCAGCCGCTCCATAGCCGCGGCTTGAGCGGGGGCGGCTACATACTTGACTGTGGCCCGGTGGAGATCCCGAGGGCGGGCTTTTCCGCGCAGGCAGAGCCAAGAACGTACCATCAGTTCAAATACACCGTCTCCCAAGTGAGCCAGCCCGAGGCTGCTCATGGAGAGCAGTTCATCACGGGGCATATCCAACTTGAAATAGTTCATAAAAAATCCTCTTTTGCATAAAAATACCTACCAGCATAGCTATGATATGATACCATATCCGGGCAGGAAAGACAAGGGGAGCAGAACGCAAAGAGCTCCCGGTCATCAAACCGGGAGCTCTGAGATGAAAAACGAGAAATTACTCCTCGACCTTGGGGCCGGCGGCCACCAGAGCCTTACCAGCATCGTTGCCGGTGTACTTGACGAAGTTCTTCACGAAGCGGGAAGCCAGGTCCTTGGCCTTGGTCTCCCACTCAGCGACGTCAGCGTAGGTGTCCCGGGGATCCAGGATGCCGGAGTCCACACCGGGCAGGGCGGTGGGCACTTCGAAGTTGAAGTAGGGGATGGTCTTGGTTTCAGCCTTCAGGATGGAGCTGTCCAGGATGGCGTCGATGATGCCGCGGGTGTCCTTGATGGAGATGCGCTTGCCGGTGCCGTTCCAGCCGGTGTTGACCAGATAGGCCTTGGCGCCGGACTTCTGCATCTTCTTCACCAGCTCCTCACCGTACTTGGTGGGGTGCAGCTCCAGGAAGGCCTGGCCGAAGCAGGCGGAGAAGGTGGGGGTAGGCTCGGTGATGCCGCGCTCAGTGCCGGCCAGCTTGGAGGTGAAGCCGGACAGGAAGTAGTACTGGGTCTGCTCGGGAGTCAGGATGGACACGGGGGGCAGCACGCCGAAGGCGTCGGCAGACAGGAAGATGACGTTCTTGGCATCAGGGCCCTTGGACTTGGGACGAACGATCTTCTCGATGTGGTTAATGGGGTAGGAGACACGGGTGTTCTCAGTGACGGACTTGTCGGCAAAGTCGATCTTGCCGTCCTTGTCCACGGTGACGTTCTCCAGCAGGGCATTGCGCTTGATGGCGTTATAGATATCGGGCTCAGCGTCCTTGTCCAGGTTGATGACCTTGGCATAGCAGCCGCCCTCGAAGTTGAACACGCCGTCGTCGTCCCAGCCGTGCTCGTCGTCGCCGATGAGCTGACGTTTGGGATCGGTCGAGAGGGTCGTCTTGCCCGTACCCGACAGACCGAAGAAGATCGCCGTCTCGCCCTTCTCGTTGGTGTTGGCCGAGCAGTGCATCGAAGCGATGCCCTTCAACGGCAGCAGGTAGTTCATATAGGAGAACATACCCTTCTTCATCTCACCGCCGTACCACGTGTTGAGGATTACCTGCATCTTCTCCGTGAGGTTGAAGACCACGGCCGTCTCCGAGTTCAGACCCAGCTTCTTGTAGTTCTTCACCTTCGCCTTCGAAGCGTTGAGCACCACGAAGTCGGGTTCGCCGTACTGCTCCAGCTCGGCGTCGGTCGGTCGGATGAACATGTTCTTTACGAAGTGTGCCTGCCAGGCCACCTCCATGATGAAGCGGATCTTCAAGCGCGTGTTCTCGTTGGCGCCGCAGAAGGTATCGACCACGTAGAGCTTCTTGCCCGAAAGCTCCTGGCCGGCGAGCTTCTTCAACTCCTTCCATGCAGCCTTCGTCACGGGCTTGTTGTCGTTCTTGTATTCGGGCGAAGTCCACCAGATGGTATCCTTCGTCGTCTCGTCCATCACGAAGAACTTGTCCTTGGGCGAACGGCCGGTATAGACGCCGGTCATCACGTTCACGGCGCCCATGTCGGTTACAACGCCCTTGTCGAAACCGCGCAGGCCCTTCTTGGTCTCCTCGCGGAACAGCTCGTCATACGACGGATTGTACACGATCTCCGTAACGCCGGTGATGCCGTACTTTTTCAAATCCATTTTGTCCATAATTGTATTCGTTATTAAAACCTCTTTATCCAACTCTATCCGGGATTTCCCGGGACTCTCCCGACGAAGGCTCCGCACTCGCGGCAAGTCCCTTTTTTCCCGATGCAAAATTAGTAAAAAAAACGATAATGTGAAAAAATTAACAGTAATTTTTCACAAAATTTAAAAAACCGAGGAGACGAAGCCGGGACACAGCCGGCATCAAGCAGACCGACACGCTGATAACAGCACATTCAGCCCCACGTGAAAACACGCTGTTTCCGCCTTTCCGCAGATGCGGGAAGGGGGGGGCATTTCCGAAATCCGACGAAAAGCCGAAGCGACGGAACGCCTCGGCTTCCCGATCGGAAAGGGCGGCATCACTCCGCCACCACCGCGATGCAGTTCGTGACGCGCCGTTCGCCCTCGTGGTCGAACCTCCGGTTGTCGGACGGGCGGTTCACGACGCCCGCCTCCTCGCACCAGAGCGTCGACGAACCGCCGCCGTCGAGGTTCAGCGCCGAATACAGCCCCAATTGCCGCACGAGATAGATCAGTTCGCCGATCGTCATACCCGCCGCCTGCTCCGGGAAACGGCCGTCCACGACGATCATCACCGCCTCGCCCCGTCGCGTGACGCCCACGACCGAGCGGGGATGCCGGCCCCAGAAACCGCCCTCGCGATCGGCATACGACAACGCTTCGCCGCGGCAGAGAAGCAGCGGCCCGGCAGCCAGCGCGTCACGGTAACGCCGCGCGAGCCGCGCGTCGTCCGCCGGAACATAGGGTTCGATCCGCACGCGGCGCCCCTTTATCGCCACCACGCCGTTGACGCGGAACTCTTCCCGAGCTTCGGTCGCGGCGACCGTCCGGCCTCCGACACGCACGAACGTCGAGGGAACGAGCGTCTTCACATTGAAATAGCCCGCGTTCACGGCCGCCACAGCCCCCTCCGCCTCGGCCAAAACCGACGTAAGCGTCAGCGAATCCGGCTGTACGATGCGGGTGCGGTATCTTCCCGCGTCATACCTGACCATCGAGATCGCCTGCGGCGCGCCGAACAGTTCGAGTTGCGCCTGCACGGCCACCAGATGCGGCCGCACGCAGCAGGTATCCCAGCGGATCGCGGCGATCGCCAGCGAATCCTGCACGCTTTGCGCACCGGCCGCAACGGGCAGGCACACGAGCAGCCAACCGAGCACACGTTTCATTCGTTTCGCAGTTTTCATCGTAACCCTTATTTTCCTACAAAATATTCGGAGACTCCGGAACCGTCCGTGTCCCGCGACGTAAAGATACGAAAATCCGAGCGCAGAAGCAAGCGCAAGCTTGATTATGCCGAGACAGAGCATCCAAGGCGCAAACCAAAGATACTCCGCCTCGGCAAAAGCAAATAAATTTGCATTGCGCTCGGCTTAATCGTTCTTTGGCTCCGCCTTAGATACTCCGCCTCGGCAAAAAGCAAATAAATTTGCATTGCGCTCGGCTTAATCGTATCTTTGTCCCGACGACACGATAATCCGTTCGCTATGGAAGAACTCACACTCACCGTCCCCGCGCTGCTCTTTCCCGCCATTTCGCTGATCCTGCTGGCCTACACCAACCGGTTTCTCTCCTACGCCCAGCTGATCCGCACGCTCAAAGCGCAATACCTCCAACACCGTTCCGACCTGACGGCCGCCCAGATCGACAACCTGCGGCGGCGGCTCTACCTGACCCGCGCCATGCAGATTCTGGGGATCGCCAGCCTGTTCCTGTGCGTCGTGACGATGTTCCTGCTCTACATCGGGCTGCAGCTCGTGGCCGCATACGTCTTCGGTGCGGGCCTGTTGGCGCTGATCGGCTCGCTCGGCGTCTCCATCCGCGAAATCCAGATTTCGGTACGGGCACTCGAAATCTACCTGAACGACATGGAACACTGACGACGATGCGCACCGCGGAATCCGGCCGAACGCCCGACCTCTTCCGGAACCGCCCTGCGGCAGGTCGCAACATCCCCCGACGACCGGAGGCCCGATGCGAAACGGGGCCTTCCGCAAATCGCAGAAAGCCCCGTAATTCCGATCGTCCGCCGCGTCACCGCTCCATTTTACGCAGGAAACATTCGACCGTATTCTCCATCAGACAAGCGATCGTCATCGGCCCCACGCCGCCCGGCACGGGAGTGATGACCGAGGCCAGCGGTTCGACGGCGGCGTAGTCCACGTCGCCGCACAGCTTGCCCGTCCCGGGATCGCGGTTGACCCCCACGTCGATCACCACGGCGCCCGGACGCACCATGTCGGCCGTCACGAAACGCGGCCGGCCGATCGCCACGACCAGGATGTCCGCTTCGCGCGTCACCTCCGGCAGATTTCGCGTGCGGCTGTGGGCGATCGTCACCGTAGCGTTGGCGTCGAGCAGCAATTTGGCCACCGGCAGCCCTACGATATTGCTGCGGCCGATCACCACGGCACGTTTGCCGGCGATCTCCACACCTGCCCGCTGCAACATCCGGAGAATCCCTTTCGGCGTGCAGGGCAGCGTGCAGGGCTGTTTGAGCCACAGATTGGCTACGTTGAGCGGATGGAAACCGTCCACGTCCTTCTCGCGGCGGATCGCCGCGATCACCCGATCTTCGTCAATATGCTTCGGCAGGGGCAGCTGCACCAGAATCCCGTCCACGCCGTCGTCGGCGTTCAGTTCGCCGATCAGCGCCAGCAACTCCGCCTCGCCCGTCTCCGCCGGGCGGCGGATCGTCGTGTTGCGAATGCCCACCTCGGCCGAAGCCTTGGCCTTGCCCGTCACATAGCTCACGCTGGCCGGATCATCGCCCACGAGCACCACGACCAGATGGGGCACCCGCCCGTATTTGGCGGGGAACTCCTTCACTGCCGCCGCCATTTCGGCCTTCATCGAGGCCGACAACTCTTTTCCGCTGATTATCGTCGCCATAGAATCACTTGATTGCTTTCCGTCCGATGTCCGTACGATGGAACAGATTGCCGCACCGCACCTTACCTACTTCCCGATTGCACTTTTCCAGCGCCTCGCCGAGCGTCGGCGCCGCACAGACGACGATCGCCACCCGACCGCCGGCCGTCACGATCCGCCCCTCCTTCGAGGCCGTACCCATGTGGTAGACCGCACCGTCGACCTCGTCCAGCCCCTCGATCACGACGCCCTTCGCATAGTTGCCGGGATAGCCCTTCGAGGCCAGCACCACGCCCACCGTCGAAAAGTCGTGCCATTCGAGCGGGTGCTCCAGCTCCCAGCCGTCGGCCACGGCCGAGAAGATCTCCACGATGTCGCTTTTCAGGCGCGGTAGCACTACTTCCGTCTCCGGATCGCCGAAACGGGCGTTGAACTCGATCACCTTGATGCCGTCGCGCGTCTTCATCAGGCCGCCGTAGAGCACCCCCGTGAAGGGACACCCTTCGGCGCACATCGCATCGGCGACGGGCTGCATGATCCGCTCCAACGCATACCGTTCGTCCTCCCCGGTCACGAACGGCAGCGGCGAGTAGGCGCCCATGCCGCCCGTATTGGGCCCTTCGTCGCCGTCGTAGGCCCGCTTGTGATCCTGCGCCAGCGCCATCGGATAGACGCGCCGGCGGTCGACGAAACACATGAACGAGAACTCGGGTCCTTCGAGCCAATCCTCGACCACCACCTTGCCGTGCCCGAACTTGTCGTCGAGCAGCATGTCGCGCAACGCGGCATCGGCCTCCTCCATCGTCTGCGCGATGACCACACCCTTGCCTGCCGCCAGCCCGTCGTATTTCAGCACTGCCGGCAACGGACGCGAGGCCACGTAGTCGCGCGCCTCCTCATACGCGGTGAAGGCACGGAACCCCGCCGTCGGGATACCGTATTTGGCCATCAGCTCCTTGGCGAACTCCTTCGACGACTCGATGCGCGCGGCCGCCTTCGTCGGGCCGAAGATCCGCAGTCCCGCCGCACGGAAACAGTCGACGATACCCGCCGCCAGCGCCGCTTCGGGGCCTACGACCGTCAGCGTCACGTTGTGCTCCAGCGCAAAATCGCGCAAAGCCTCCACCTCCGTCTCGCGGATCGGGACGCACTCGGCCTGCGCCGCGATGCCCGCATTGCCCGGCGCGCAATAGATCGTGTCGATCCTTCCGCTGCGCGTCAGCGCATCGACAATGGCATGTTCGCGGCCTCCGCCGCCCACTACAAGAACTTTCATGGATCGAAATATATCTTTAATTCGGTTTCAAAATCATGCGGTTTCACGTCGCGGCCGCCGTCCCGCCGCACCCGGTTCTTCTCCGGCGGCAGAGCCGAATCCTGCCCGAATAACGGACAGCGGACCCGCCCCCCGATCTCGTCATCTCAGTGTTTGAAATGGCGCATCCCCGTGAAGAGCATCGCCACGCCCGTTTCGTCGGCCTTGCGGATCGAATCCTCGTCGCGTACCGAACCGCCTGGCTGCACGATCGCCGCGACACCGTTGGCGGCGGCGAGCGTCACGCAGTCGTCGAAGGGGAAGAAGCCGTCCGACGCCATGACCAGCCCCTCGGTCGCACCTTTGGCCTGCGCCTCCTTCAACGCGATCTCGGCCGATCCGATCCGGTTCATCTGACCGGCGCCGACGCCGAGCGTCTGTCCCCCCTTCACCACCACGATCGCGTTCGACTTGACATGCTTGACGATCCGCCAGGCGAACTCCAAGTCGCGCAGCTGTGCAGCGTCGGGACGCGCCTTCGTAACGGTCATCGACGCCTCGACCCGCTTCGTCTCCACGTCGAGCTCCTGCGCCAGCAGACCGCCGTTGACGCTCACGTACTGCATCGGATGCACGTCGCTGCGTGTCATGTCGACTTCGAGCAGCCGCAGGTTCTTCTTCGTGCAGAGCACCTCCAACGCCCCTTCCGAGAACTTGGGCGCCATGATGATCTCCAAAAAAATCGGCTTCATCCGTTCGGCCGCCTCGCGCGTCACCTCGCGGTTGACAGCCACGATACCGCCGAAGATCGACACCTTGTCGGCCTCGTAGGCCTTCGTCCACGCCTCCACGACGTCGCGGCCGACGGCCGCGCCGCAGGGATTCATGTGTTTGAGCCCCACGCAGAAAGGCTCGTCGAACTCGCGCACGATGTTCAGCGCGGCGTTGGCGTCCTGGATATTATTGTACGACAGCTCCTTGCCGTTGAGTTGCCGGGCATGGGCCAGCGAGAAGGGAACCTCCTCGGCCGAGCGGTAGAACTTGGCCGTCTGATGGGGATTCTCGCCGTAGCGGAGCGACTGCACCAGATCGAAATCGAGGAACAGTTTCTCGGGCAGGCCCGCCTGCGCACGCATGTAGGTGGCGATCATGCTGTCGTACTCCGCCGTATGGGTGTAGGCCTTGGCCGAAAGACGCAGACGCGTTTCGACCGAAGTATTGCCCTCGGCGCGCATCTCGTCCAGAATCGCGGCGTAGTCCGCCGGATCGCAGACGACGGTCACGTCGCGGAAATTCTTGGCCGCACTGCGCAGCATCGAAGGGCCGCCGATGTCGATGTTCTCGATCGCCTCGGCCAGCGTAACGCCCTCTTTGGCGATCGTCTGGCGGAAGGGATAGAGGTTCACGCAGACCAGATCGATGAACTCGATGCCGTTGGCGCGCAGCGCCTCGACGTGCTCCTCGACGTCGCGGCGCGCCAGCAGACCGCCGTGCACGGCCGGATGAAGCGTCTTCACGCGCCCGTCGCAAATCTCGGGGAAGCCCGTCACGTCGCTGATGTTCAACACCTCGACACCGCTCTCGCGCAACAGTTTCATCGTGCCGCCCGTGGCGATCACCTCCCAGCCCAAAGCCTTCAAATTCTTTGCGAAGTCGACGACGCCCGTCTTATCGCTGACACTTATCAATGCCCTCATTTTTCGTATTTTATGCTTTTACCAATTTATCAATCGTTTCCACGTATAATTCATGCTCCACCTCGTGCACGCGCCGTTCGACCTCGTGCACGTCGTCGCCGTCGTAGGCGAAGGCGCGCTGCGCGATGATCCGCCCGCCGTCGAGCGTGGCGTCGACCCAGTGGATCGTCACCCCGTAGACCTTCACCCCGTAGGCGACGGCCTCCTCGATCGCGTGCGCCCCCTTGAAGGCGGGCAGCAGCGAGGGATGGATGTTGACGATCCGCCCGCCGTAGGCGCCGAGCAGCACCTCCGAGAGGATGCGCATGTACCCCGCCAGACAGACCAGATCGACTCGCGCGGCATCGAGCCGCGCGACGATCTCGCGTTCGTAGTCGGCCTTCGAGGCATACTCCTTCGGCGCGAAGGCGAAGCAGGCGATGCCCCGCGCCGCCGCGCGCTCCGTGACGCGCGCCCCGGGCCGGTCGCAGACGACGAGCGCCACCTCGGCCGCGATCGCACCCCGCTCGCATGCGGCGGCGATCGCCTCGAAGTTGCTCCCCTCGCCGCTGGCGAAAACAGCGATCCGCTTCATCGGCACGCTATCGGATGACGACCCCTTCGGAGTCGGTGACACGTCCGATGACCGACGCCTGCTCTCCGTGCGACGCGAGGATGTCGACGGCCTTCTGCGCCTCCTCGGCGTCGAGCGCGATGACCATGCCGACGCCCATGTTGAAGATGTTGAACATCTCGCGGTGGGCGATCTTTCCGTACTTCTCCAGGAAGCGGAACACGGGCAGGATCTCCCACGTCCCCTCCTCGATGGCGATGCCTTGCCCCTCGTGCAGGATGCGGGGAATGTTCTCGTCGAATCCGCCGCCGGTGATGTGGCTGATGCCGTGGACGTCGCACCGGCGGATCACGTCGAGCACCGGCTTCACATAGATTTTCGTCGGGGTGAGCAGCACCTCGCCCAACGTGCGGTTACTCAGCTCGGGATAGACCTTGTTCAGTTCCAGTCCGTTGTCCGACAGCACCTTGCGCACCAGCGAGAAGCCGTTGGAATGGACGCCCGACGAGGCGATCCCGACCAGCACGTCGCCGGTCTTGACCTTCGACCCGTCGATGAGCCGGCTGCGTTCGACGACGCCCACCGTGAACCCCGCGATGTCGTACTCGCCGCCTTCGTACATGCCCGGCATCTCGGCCGTCTCGCCGCCTACGAGCGCACAGCCCGCCTGACGGCACCCCTCGGCCACGCCGCAGACGATGCCCTCGATCTTGACCGGTTCGTTGTGCCCCACGGCCACATAATCGAGGAAAAAGAGCGGCTCGGCACCCTGAGCCAGCACGTCGTTGACGCACATCGCCACGGCATCGATGCCGATCGTATCGTGTTTGTCCAGCGCGAAGGCCAGTTTGAGCTTGGTTCCCACGCCGTCGGTACCGCTTACGAGCACCGGCTCCTTGACTCCGAGGGCCGCCAGATCGAACATGCCGCCGAAGGCGCCGATCGTACCCATGACGCCCGTGCGCGCCGTCGAAGCGACGTGCTTCTTGATGCGGCGGACCACCTCGTAACCGGCTTCGAGATTCACGCCGGCCTTCTCATAACTTTCTGCCATATCGTTTTTTCTGTTTTTCGTTTGACATTTGTCGCGCGAGGAATACCCCGCTAACGGTTCTTGTCCTCCTTGCGGCCGATCTCGGCGGCATGTTCGTAGAGCGCCGTCGGATAACGGCCCGTGAAGCAGGCCATGCACATCTCCTTGCGGTTGCCGGCCCTCAGCAGCGCTCCCTCCGAGAGGAAGGCCAGCGAGTCGGCCTCGATCTGGCGGCAGATCTCCTCGACCGAACAGCGGTGGCCGATCAACTGGTCGCAGGTCGAGGTGTCGACGCCGTAGAAGCAGGGATGGGTCATCTTGGGCGATGCGATGCGCACGTGCACCTCCTTCGCGCCGGCGGCCTTGAGCAGCCGCACGATGCGCAGCGAAGTCGTACCGCGCACGATCGAGTCGTCAATGAGCGCCACGCGCTTGCCCGCCACGAGCGACCGCACGGCCGAAAGTTTCATCTTCACGCCCTTCTCGCGCATCGCCTGCGACGGCTGGATGAAGGTACGGCCGATGTAACGGTTCTTGACCAGCCCCATTTCATAGGGGATGCCGCTGGCCTCCGAGTAACCGATCGCGGCCGAAAGGCTCGAATCGGGCACGCCGATCACCACGTCGGCGTCGGCCGGAGCCTCCTCGAAAAGGAGCCGGCCCGACTCCTTGCGGAAGGCGTGGACGTTGCAACATTCGATGTCGCTGTCGGGGCGCGCGAAATAGATGTACTCCATGGCGCACATGCAGTTGCGCTTGTACATCGAATAGTCGCGGCTGCGGATGCCGTTGCGGTCGAGCGTGACGATCTCGCCCGGATTGACGTCGCGCACGAACTCCGCGCCCACGATGTCCAGCGCGCAGGTCTCCGAGCTGACGACCCAGCCGTCGTTGAGCCGGCCGATCGACAGCGGACGCAGGCCGTACTTGTCGCGGCAGGCGTAGAGCCGGTTCTCGGTCATGATCAGGAAGGCGAACCCGCCTTCGAGCATGTTGAGCGCGTCGATGATGGCGAAAATGCGGTGCTCCGAGCTGTGCTCCTTCTTGATGAGGTGCGCGAGGATCTCGCTGTCGGAGGTCGAGTGGAAGAGGCTCCCCTTGTCCTCCAAGTAACGCACCAGCTCGCGTGAATTGACGAGGTTGCCGTTGTGCGCCAGCGCGAAATCGCCCGTATGGTGCCGGAAGACGAAGGGCTGCACGTTCTCGCGGCCGCCGCCCCCTGCCGTCGAGTAGCGCACATGGCCGATGGCCATGCGGCCGTGGAGCGTCGAAAGGTTGTCGCCGTTGAAGACCTCGGTCACCAACCCCTCGCCCTTGACCGACGCGAGGCGGCCCTCCTCGGCACTGACGATGCCGCACGCCTCCTGGCCGCGGTGCTGCAAGGCATGAAGGCCGTAGTAGACGATTCCCGGCGCATCGTCCACGCCGAAGACGCCGAAGACGCCGCACTCCTCGTGCAGGGAGTCGAAAGGCAATTCATTCATATCGTGATTCCTCCTGTATTAGTTAATCCGAAAGCGAAAACCGGAGCGGGAACCCACCCCCGCCGTGTCGCTCCTCTATTTTTTCAAAGCCTCCAAACGGGCGAGAATCTCCTCGTAGGCCTCGCGCACGCGCCCCAGGTCGCGGCGGAAACGGTCCTTGTCGAGCTTCTCGTTGGTCGTCTTGTCCCACAGACGGCAGGTATCGGGCGACACCTCGTCCGCCAGCACGATCTGCCCGTCCGACGTGCGGCCGAACTCGATCTTGAAGTCCACCAGCGTGATGTTCATGCGGTCGAACAGACCGGTCAGCACCTCGTTGATCTTGGCCGTCATGTCGTAGATCCGTTTCAGTTCGTCGTAAGTCACTACGCCCAGCGCCACGGCGTGATGGTCGTTGATGAGCGGATCGCCCAGCTCGTCGCACTTGTAGCAGATGTCGTAGATCGTGTTCGACGGTCTGAGCCCCTCTTCCAGCCCCAGCCGCTTGGCCATCGAACCGGCCACGATGTTGCGCACGATCACCTCCAACGGGATGATCTTCACGCGGCGGCACAGCTGGTCGCGCTCGTTGAGCGTAGAGATGTAGTGCGTCGGAATGCCCGCCTCTTTCAGATAGCCGAAAATGATCGTCGAAATCTTGTTATTGAGGACGCCCTTGCCCTCGATGGTCGCCTTCTTGATGTTGTTGAAAGCGGTGGCGGCATCCTTGTAATGCATCAGGATCACATCGTCGTCGTCCGTGCGGAAAACCTGTTTCGCCTTACCCTCGTAAAGCATTTCGAGCTGTTTCATAATTTGTTCTATTTTTTGGAGTTATTGTTTTTTCGCTTTTTTCAGATCGAAGTCCACCACGATCGGCCGGTGATCCGACGGGTGCCAGAAATTCGACAGTTTCTTCGGATCGCGCACCGGCTCGGTATAGTCGTCGCGAACCACTTCGGCGCGCGTCACGCAATCGTAGAGCGCCGGCGTGCAGTAGACGAAATCGATACGCTTTTCCGAATGAGTCGTCGTCTGGAACCGGCCGGGATGCTGTCGGGCGATCACATCGACGTAGGGCGTATGTTCGAGCACGTAGTCCTGCGTCAGCAGCCGCGGATCGTCCTCCGGACATTTGTAGAACCAGTTGTCGAGCCGCGACCACGAGTTGTTGTCGCCTAGCATCACCCAAAGCTCTTCGGCGGCGCGGGGAGCGGTGCCGATCGTATGCCGGCAGATATACTCGATCTCCATGCGGCGGTAACGGTCGCCCTCGTGCGCGTCGCGGCTCGCCGCCACGTCGGTCGCCCGGTAGGCGTAAGCCTGCGGCCACAGATGCAGCGTCACGATATTGACCGTGCGACCGTTCTTCGCGATGCGGGCCCATCCCGCGCCGTGCGTCACCACGCTGTCGGGCTCCTCGCCCACGATCCGCTCGACGTTCTCGATCGGGTATTTCGAGGTAATCACCTGCGGGAAATTGTCGCGGTGACCGCCCACGTACCAATACTTGTGGCCGTAACGCGCCGCCAGTTCGCCCCAGTTGCCGACCAGATAGCGGTCGGCCTCCGGCATCCTGTCGGCCGTGCCCGAACGGTAGATCGACTGCGCCTCGCACCACACGCAGACGTCGGCGTCGAACTCCTTCACCCACTCCACGAAGCGGCCGTAATTGTCGTCCTGCCCCGACCACATGCCGTTCTGGATGTTCCAGTAGAGCAGCCGCAGGTCGGAGCCCGACGGACGCCTGGCGGCGCAGGGAACCGACGTAGCGATCGCAGCGGCGAAAGCCGTCAGGCAGAAAAGGATTCGTTTCAGGTTCATGCGTATTCAAGTTTAAGGTTAGTTCCGTTTGCGGAAATAGGCGACGGCATTCTCGAAGATCGGCTGCCGTTTCTCCCCGCATATATTCTTGAAGAGGTTCTCTCCGTAGCGCTCCGTGTGGCCCATCTTGCCCAGAATGCGCCCGTCCTCGGAGACGATGCCCTCGATGGCGTAGAACGAACCGTTGGGGTTGCAGGGCGCTTCGGCCGTCGCATGACCGTCGGGGCCGGCGTACTGGAAAGCTACCTGCCCGCGCTCGAACAACCGGCGCGCCAGCTGCTCGCCGACCACGAACTTGCCCTCGCCGTGGCTGACGGCGATGCTGTGCAGATCGCCCACCGAGAACGAACTGAGCCACGGCGAAGCCGTCGAAGCCACGCGCGTGGTGACGATCTGCGAAACGTGGCGGTTGATGTCGTTGCGGAAGAGCGTGGGCGAATCCTTCGTCACGCAACCCAGCCGCCCGTAGGGCAGCAGTCCCGACTTGACGAGCGCCTGGAACCCGTTGCAGATGCCCAGGATCAGGCCGCCGCGGTCGAGCAGCGCATGGATCTCCTCCGCGATATCCTTGTTGTTGAGTACGTTGGCGATGAACTTGCCGCTTCCGTCGGGTTCGTCGCCCGACGAGAATCCGCCGCTGAGCACGAAGATGTGGCACCGGCGGATATGCTCCTTCATCTCGCGGATCGAGCGGAAGATCGCCTCGGCCGAGAGGTTGCAGAAGACCGTCGTCTCGACCTCGGCGCCGGCGCGGCGGAAGGCGCGGGCCGTGTCGTAGTCGCAGTTCGTACCCGGGAAGACGGGCAGGTAGGCCACGGGGTGCTCCACCGCCTCGCCCCCGTAGACGAACGTGCGGGATGCGGGGGTGCTCTCCATGACCGTCCCGCGGTTCGCGCCGCGGTCGGGATAGATTCGGGCGAAGCGCTCGCTGTTGGCGCGGCGCAGCGTGTCGAGCGGCATCCGCTCGCCGTTGACGGTCAACGCTTCGTCGGCCGTCGTCCGGCCCAGCCGCACGGCGAAGGGCGCATCGAGTTCGACGGTGCTCTCCACCACGATCGAACCGTAGTCGTAGGCGAACAGCGCCTCCTCCGGCAACTCGACCTCCGCGCCGATTCCGTTGCCGAAAGCCATCTTCGCCAGCGCCTCGGCCACACCGCCGAACCCGACGGCATAGCCCGCCACGATCCGACCTGCGGCGATCCGCTCGGAAGCATAGTTCCACAAGGTTCGAAGCGCCGCGGTATCGGGCATACGGTTCGCCTTCGGCGTATGTTTGAGCAGGTAGAGCGTATGCCCCTCCTCTTTCAGATCGGTCGAGATCACGCGCCGCGCGTCGACGGTCGTAATGCCGAAGGCCATGAGCATGGGCGGCACGTTGATCTGCTGGAAGGTGCCGCTCATCGAGTCCTTGCCGCCGATCGACGGCAGCCCCAGCTCGACCTGCATCCGCAGCCCACCCAGCAGCGCCGCCAGCGGTTTGCCCCACGAACGGGCGGTGTGCATCCGTTCGAAATATTCCTGATAGGAGAAACGCATCCCCCCGAACTCCGCACCGGCGGCCACCGCCTTGGCGCAGGCCTCGACGACGGCGTAGGCCGCCCCGTGATAGGGGCTCCACGACGTAAGGAAGGGGTTGTAGCCGTAGGCCATGATGCTCGCCGTCTCGGTGTATCCCTCGACTGGGAGTTTCTGCACCGAGACCTGCGTCTCGGAGCCCTGCGTGCGGCCGCCGAAGGGCAGCAGCACGGTCGAAGCGCCGATCGTCGAGTCGAACATCTCGACGAGACCCTTCTGCGACACCACGTTGTCGTCCGCCAGGTCGGCCTCCATGCGCTCGGCGAGCGTCGCACCCTGCGGCTTGCGCACGAAGGGGTCGCACGCCTCGACGGCGCCGATCTCGGCCTCGGCATAGTGGGCCGCACCCGCCGAGTCGATGAACTCGCGCGAGAGGTCGACCACGAGCCGGTCGCGGTTGTACATGCGCATCCGGCGCGTATCCGTAACGTCGGCCACGTGCGTCACCTCGATATTCTCTTCACGGCAATAATCCATGAACCGTTCCATGTCCGCCCGTTCGACCACTACGGCCATGCGCTCCTGCGACTCGCTGATCGCCAGCTCCGTCGCATTCAGGCCGTCGTACTTGGTCGGCACGCGGTCCAGATAGATGTCCAGACCGTCGGTCAGCTCGCCGATGGCCACCGACACGCCGCCGGCGCCGAAGTCGTTCGACTTCTTGATAAGGCGCGTCACCTCCGGCCGGCGGAACAGCCGTTCCAGTTTGCGCTCTTCCGGAGCGTTGCCCTTCTGCACCTCTGACGAACAGGTTTCCAGCGACCTGGTATTGTGTTCCTTCGACGAACCCGTCGCACCGCCGATGCCGTCGCGCCCCGTGCGGCCGCCCAGCAGCAGCACCACGTCGCCCGCGGCAGGCGTTTCGCGCCGCACGTTTTCGGCCTTCACGGCTCCCACCACGGCACCCACCTCCAAACGCTTGGCCACGTAGTCGGGATGATAGATTTCGCGCACGTGGGTCGTGGCCAGACCGATCTGGTTGCCGTAGCTCGAATAACCGGCCGCAGCCTTGCGGCTGATGACCCGCTGGGGCAGTTTGCCGGCGAGCGTCTCGCCGACGGGCTGATAGATATCGCCCGCACCCGTCACACGCATGGCCTGGTAGACGTAGCTGCGCCCCGACAGCGGGTCGCGGATCGCACCGCCCAGACAGGTCGAAGCGCCGCCGAAGGGTTCGATCTCGGTGGGATGGTTGTGCGTCTCGTTCTTGAACTGCAACAGCCACTTTTCGGGCTGTCCGTCCACGTCGACGTCGACGAAGATCGAGCAGGCGTTGTTCTCCTCGCTCACTTCCAGATCGTCCAGCTTGCCGATTTTGCGCAGGTAACGGGCGCCGATCGTGGCCAGATCCATCAGGCAGAGGGGTTTTTCGTCGCGGCCCAGTTCGCGGCGGATCTTATGATACAGCTCCAACGACTCCTCCAACTCGGCTCGCATGAACGACTCGTCGATCCGAATCGAGGTCAGCACCGTCGTAAAGGTCGTATGGCGGCAATGGTCGCTCCAATAGGTATCCAGAATCCGCAGCTCCGTCTCGTAGGGATCGCGCCCCTCGGCCCGGAAATAGTTCACCACCTCGCGCAGGTCGTCGGCGTTCATCGCCAGCCCCATCTTCGCGCAATAGGGAGCCAGTTCGCCGTCGGTCAGCTCGCGCAGTCCCGCGAGCACCTCCACGGGCTTCACCTCGGCCTGCTCCATGTCGCTCAACACCGAGAGATCCTTCTCGCGCGACTCGACGGCGTTGATGTAGTATTTGCGCACGCGCGCCAGCTCCTCGTCGGTCGTCGCTGCGTCCAGCAACAGCAGCCGCGACGAGCGGATGCGCACCTCGGCTTCGGGATCGATCAGCCGCACGCAGTCGACGGCCGACGCAGCGCGCTGGTCGAACTGTCCCGGCAGATACTCCACGGCCAGGAATTTCCTCCCTTCGAGGTCGCAGGCGTCGGTCACCTCGTCGGTCTGCACCTCGCCGAACACCCTGTAACGGCTCGCTTCGAGCAGTTCGGGCGTGAAGCCGAACAGGTCGTAGACGTTCAGCAGACGCAACTGCGAGAGGTGCAATCCGAGGTTCTCGTTCAAATCGTGTTGCAAGCTCTCGGCCTCGACCCGAAATCCGGGGCGTTTCTCGACGAAAATACGGTAGTTCTTCATATCGTTCAGTTCTCTTTTTTCTCTTTATTCCGCTGCGGCGGCCCGACGGCTCCGCCGGTCATTCGAATCGCGCGGCCCACTCGGCAGCGAACTGCCCGCCGCTCAGGCCCACGAAGGTGATATGCCCCATTTTACGCAGGGGGCGGCTCTCGCGTTTGCCGTAGAGATGGACGTGGACACCGGCCCGTCCCTCCCGGGCGATCGCCTCGGCGGCGGCCAGATCGCGCCCCAGGATATTCTTCATCACCGTGGGAGCCACCAACCGCGGCTCTTCCAACGGCATCCCCAGCAGGTAGCGCGCCAATTCGCGGAACTGGTTGGTCGTGCACCCCTCGATCGTCCAGTGCCCGCTGTTGTGCGGGCGCGGCGCCATTTCGTTGAAATAGATCTCGTCGCCCTTGACGAAATACTCGATCGCAAGGATGCCCCGATAACCGCACTCCTGCATGAAACGCCGGCTCTCGCTCACGATCCTGTCGCGCAGCGCGTCCGGAATCTCCGCCGGCACGACCGACAGATCCAGAATTCCGTCGCGGTGGACGTTGCGCCCCACGGGAAAGCAGACCGTCTCGCGGCCGTCGCCGACCACGATGGCGCTCGCCTCGAAATCGAAGGCTACGAACTCCTCGACGATACCCGGCCGGCCGAAATAGGGTTCGACCTTCGCCATATCCTCCTCCGAACGCAGCACGACCTGCCCGTGACCGTCGTAACCCAGCGTGCGGGTCTTGAAGACGCAGGGGAAGCCGCCCGCCTCGCGGACGGCCGCTTCGAGCGACGGGCGGCCGTCGGCCGGTGCGAAACGCGGCGTGCGCAGGCCGTGCGCGACGGCGTTGCACTTCTCGCGCAGGCGATCCTGCGAGTCGTAGAGGGGCTGGAAGCCCTGCGGAATATTGTATCGCTCCACGAGCGGAATGAGCACTTCGCCCGGGACGTTTTCGAATTCATAGGTCACCACGTCGCTGCGGCGGCACAGCTCTTCGAGCGCCGCCCCGTCGTCGTAGGCCGCCACGATATGCCCGTCGGCCACACGTGCGGCGGGAGCATCGGCCGCAGGATCGAGCGTCACCACCCGCGCCCCCAGCTTGTGCGCCTCCTCGGCGAGCATCAGCCCCAGCTGACCCGCGCCGATCACACCGATCGTCTTTATCGCCGCACCCATCCTACAACTCCGCTTTCAACACGTCGGTCGTCTGCCGCGCCCGGAACGCATCGAGCCGTGCGGCCACCTCCCCGTCGGACAGGGCCAAGATCGACACGGCGATCAATGCGGCATTCTTCGCTCCGTTGATCGCCACCGTCGCCACCGGCACGCCGGCCGGCATCTGAACGATCGACAGCAACGAGTCCAGCCCGTTGAGCGCACGCGACTTGACCGGCACGCCCACCACGGGCAGCGGCGTCATGCTGGCCACCATGCCCGGCAGATGGGCCGCCCCGCCGGCACCGGCGATGATGACCTCGATGCCGCGCCCGCGCGCCGTCTTGGCGTACTCGACCAGCAGGTCGGGGGTACGGTGGGCGCTCACGACCCGCTTCTCATAGGGGATGCCGAACGCTTCGAGCGTCTCGGCAGCGGCGGCCATGACCTCCCAGTCGCTGGTCGATCCCATGATGACTCCTACTTTCGCACTCATATCAGAAATTTTCTTTGCGGACCCGCCCCGTCGGACGAATGCCCCCGTTACGCATCGATATCCGCTTTCCACCGGATGCGACCGGCGAGTACTCTTCTCCGGCGAAGCGCATCCCGGAACCGCTCCTGCACGCGCCCGAACCGCCTCAACTCCTTCCGTATCACCCCGGCAGAGGCTCCGTCGCCGAAAAGAAGAACCGCCGCGACACGATACGTCACGGCGGTTTTTTCTCCATCAGTTCCGAGCACACGAACGATGTACGTACCCTTTCGAGTATCGTCCTTTCTGATTCTGCTGTAACCAAAAAGCGTACATGGCGTGCGGTTTCTTCTTATCGACGACACAAAGATAGCTCCTTTTTCACGGAAAACCGAAGCTTATAATAAATAAAATTATAAACAATCTTATCAACATTCCAACGCACGGAACGCCCCTCTTCCGGTCGGCCGCGACCGATTCCGGAAGCGGCTCTGCCGCCGTTATCCGCGTAGCTTCGCCTCGCAGTAGGCGCAACGGTAACTGCCCGGTTCGCCGTCGATCTCATGGAAGAGCTGGTCGACGTCTTCGGTGGCCGAGATGCAGCGGCGGTTCTGACAGCGCAGGCGCTTGACGTCGTATGCTTCGGTCAGATGCGGCGTAGGGGCCGCCTTCCGTTCGCCCGCCCATTGCAGCAGCGTATAGATCAGCGCCATGCGGACGAACTTGCCGTTCTCGACCTGCCGGAAATAGGCAGCGCGGGGGTCGTTGTCCACCGCGCGCGTGATCTCGTTGACGCGCGGCAGCGGATGCAGGACGACCATCTCCTTCTTGGCCGTTTCAAGTTTCTCGGGCGTCAGCACGAAACTGTCCTTGACCCGCTCGAACTCCTCCTCGTCCAGAAAACGCTCCTTCTGCACGCGGGTCATGTAAAGGATATCCAGTTCGGGCATCACCTCCTCCATGGTGCGCACTTCGACGGTCGGCACGCCGTATTTGTCGCACACCTCGTGCCGGATGTAGTCGGGCAGGCGCAGCTCTTCGGGCGCGATCAGGATCACCTTGATCCCCGTGCGGCGCGACAGCGCCTTGATGAGCGAGTGCACCGTACGGCCGAATTTCAGGTCGCCGCAGAAGCCGATCGTGAGGTCGTCCAACCGTCCCAGTTCGCGCTTGATCGTCAGCAGGTCGGTAAGCGTCTGCGTGGGATGCGCATGGCTGCCGTCGCCGGCGTTGATGACCGGGATGCCGGCGTACTGCGACGCCACGAGCGGCGCCCCCTCCTTGAAATGGCGCATGGCGATGATGTCGGCGAAGCAGGCGATCACGCGCACCGTGTCGGCCACCGTTTCGCCCTTCGACACCGACGACGATGCGGCGTCCGAAAAACCGATGACGTTGCCGCCCAGCTCCATCATGGCCGACGTGAAACTCAGCCGCGTGCGGGTGGAGGGTTCGTAGAAGAGCGTCGCCAGCTTGCGGCCCTTGCAGGCCTCGCTGTACTTTTCGCGATGGGCGATGATGTCCAGCGCAAGGTCGATGATCCGCTCGGTTTCGTCCACCGACAGATCGGTAGGCTCGATCAAATGACGCATAACTCTCTTCGAATTATTTGTTGATCCAGCTTTCGTCCGACGGATTGTTGCGGAAGGCGATCAGGCGCGCCTTGTCCTCGGGACGGATATATCCCTCCTCGGCTGCCACCTCCGCGAGCACGTCGAGGTTCGACAGCGAGTAGTTCACGACTCCGGCCGCCGCCAGCCGGTCGAGCCCCTTCTGCATTCCGTAGGTGAAGATCGACGCCACGCCCAGCACCTCGGCGCCCGCTTCGCGCAGCGCCTCGACCACCTCGATGCAGCTTCCCGCCGTCGAGATCAGGTCTTCGATCACCACGACCTTCTGCCCTTTTTCGAGCCGGCCCTCGATGCGGTTGCCGCGGCCGTGATCCTTCGCGCCGCTGCGCACGTAACCCATCGGCAGATCGAGGATCGTGGCCGTGATGGCCGCATGGGCGATACCGGCCGTCGAGGTTCCCATCAGCACCTCGGCTTCGGGGAATTTCGTGCGGACGATCTCGGCCAATCCCGCCTCTACGTGCTTGCGCACCTCGGGGGCCGTCAGCGTCAGACGGTTGTCGCAATAAATCGGGCTTTTGATACCGCTCGCCCAAGTGAACGGCTGCTCTGGACGCAGGAATACCGCGCCGATCGAGAGCAGGTCTTTTGCTATGGCTTTCTCCATGTTCGGTTTGTTGTTATCGTTCAATTTCATATACAGTATCGGAAAGGGACCGCCCTGTTCGTCGCGCTCGCTGCGGCCGCACACGGCGAACCCCACGTGTTCGTAAAACCCGCGCGCCGAGAGGTTCTGCTCGTTGACCACGACCTCCGTCACACCCGCGGCGAAAGCCTCGCGCACCAGCGCGGTGCCGACACCCGCACCCCGACAGGCGGGATCGACGAAGAGCATCTCCAACCGCCGGCCGTCACACCCCATGAAGGCGACCGGAACTCCCTCCGCATCGCGCACGATCCGCAGATCGGCTATCGAACGCAGGGCGTCGGGGACATAGGTGCGGATGCCGCGAATATCCTCCTCACTCAGAAAGTCATGCGTGGCGCGCACCGACGCCTCCCACAGCTCCACGAGCCGGCCGACGAGCGCATCGTCGCGCGACACGCAGCGCTCGGGTGCGGAAAAAAACACGGGCTTCATATCATTTCATTGCCTTGCGCAAAATCGCCTCCACCTCGTCGGGATAGATCCCGCCCTCGTGCACCTTCACGCCGTCCACATAAAAGGTCGGAACGTAATAGTAGTCGTAGCCGTCGGCCACGGCGGGCTGCTCCGACTCCTCGATCAGTTCGATGTCGACGGCTGCCAGCTCGGGATGGGCGGCCTTGACCTCGTCGATGTAACGCAGCGCCTTGCGGCAGAAGGGACAGTTTTTCAGGTAGAAAAGTTTCACCGGTTTCATGACTCGTCTATTTTTCGGATGGGAAACGCCGTCGTCGTCCCGCATCCCGCATATTTCATTCCGCACCGACGAATTCAGCCACGCAGCGGCGATAGGCCGCCACAGGATCGGACGCCGCCGTGACGGGACGCCCCACGACGATGAAATCGGAGCCGATCTCGCGGGCACGCGCCGGCGTAGTGACACGCACCTGGTCGCCCATGTCGCCGTCGGCGAAGCGCACGCCGGGCGTGACGGTCAGAAACTCCGCACCGCACGCCTGCTTGACCATGCCTGCTTCGAGCGGCGAGCAGACCACGCCGTCCAACCCCGCCTCGCGGGCATTGCGGGCATAGCGGACGATCACTTCGTCGATCGGCGCGTCGATCAGCAGTTCGCCGCGCATCCGCTCCTCGCTCGTCGAGGTGAGCTGTGTCACGGCGATGAGCAACGGCCGTGTACCGTCGGGCCGCGTCAGTCCCTCGACGGCCGCACGCATCATGTCGATCGTACCGGCCGCATGGACGTTGCACATATCCACATCCAGCTTCGACAGCACGGCCATCGCCTTGCGCACCGTGTTGGGAATGTCGTGCAGTTTCAAATCGAGGAAGATCCGGTGACCGCGGCGCTTGATCTCGCGCACGATTGACGGCCCTTCGGCATAGTAAAGCTCCATGCCGATTTTCAGGAACGGCTTGCGCGGCTCCTGCTCGAACTTATCCAGAAAAGCGAACGTCGCCTCGGCACTGGCGAAATCGCACGCTATGATTACATCTCGTGTCAACATCTTTATCTCTTCTTTTACGTTTCCGTTCCTGCTCCGTACATCCCCGAACGCCTATGCGACGAGATGTAACAGTATTTAAAATCCCTCCAAACCTCCCTTTTCCTTCACTGCGCTCGGTTCCCGCTGCGGCGCCTCGGCATCCCGCGAGCGGGTGCACTCGGCTGGCGACGCGGTCGTAAAGGGAGGCTTCGCAGCCGGAAACATCTCTATCTCTTCTTTTACGTTTCCGCACCTGCGTATAGGCGTCCTACCGCGCAGCACAACCCACGATGTCGGCGAGCCGTTCGATGCCCAGCCGCTCCATTTCGGAGGGCAGCGCCTCGATGATCTCCTTGCAAATATAAGGATTTTTCAGGTTCGCCGCACCCACTTCGACCGCCGTCGCGCCGGCCATCATCATTTCGATGACGTCGCGCGCCGACGACACGCCGCCGCAGCCGATCACCGGAATCCCGCACGCCCCGGCCACCTGATAGACCATGCGCAGTGCCACAGGGAAGACCGCGTCGCCCGAAAATCCGCCCATCACGTTGGCGATCACCGGTTTGCGGCGCTGCACGTCGATACGCATACCGAGCATCGTGTTGATCAGGCACAGCCCGTCGGCACCCGCCTCCTCGCAGGCGCGGGCGATCGCCACGATGTCGGTCACGTTGGGCGAGAGCTTGATATAGACCGGTTTGGTCGTCACGGCCTTCACGGCGCGCGTCACCTCGGCGGCGCATTCGGGCGACGTGCCGAACGACATGCCGCCGTGCCGCACGTTGGGACACGAGACGTTGACCTCGATCAGTCCGATCCCCTCCTCGCGGTCGATACGCTCGCAGCAATAGGCGTACTCCTCGACCGAAAAGCCCGAGATGTTGGCGATCACCGGCTTGTGGAAGAACGTCCGCAGGCGGGGCAGCTCCTCGGCGATCACGGCGTCGATGCCCGGGTTCTGCAACCCCACGGCGTTGATCATCCCCGCCGTGCACTCGGCGATGCGGGGCGTCGGATTGCCGAAGCGCGCGTCGCGCGTCGTACCCTTGAACGAGAAGGTGCCCAGAATGTTGATGTCGTAGAAATCGCGGAATTCGTTGCCGAATCCGAACGTGCCGCTGGCCGGAATGACCGGATTGTCCAGCCGCCAGCCGCTCAGCGTGACCGACAGGTCGCGCGCAATCGTTTTCGTTACCATATCACCTCCTCCTTCGTCAATACCGGCCCCTCCTTGCAGATGCGCTTGTTGCCGTATTTGGTTTTGCAGCTGCACCCCATGCAGGTGCCGAATCCGCAGCCCATGCGCTCCTCGAAGCTCAGCTGACCGCTGCACTTCGTAGCGTCGCTCAGCGCACGCAGCATCGGCAGCGGGCCGCAGGCATAGAAATAGTCGTATGCCAAGCCGCTTTCGCGGATCGCGTCAGTCACGAAACCCCGCACGCCCTCCGTCTCGTCGGCTGTCGCCACCACGACGCGGCAGCCCAACTGCGCGAACTCGTCGCGGTAGAAGACCTCCGCCGCCGTGTTGAAGCCCAGCACGACCGCGACCTCGCGGCCGTCGGCCAGAAGCCGTTTGGCGAGATTGTAGAGCGGCGGGACGCCCACGCCGCCGCCCACGAGCAGCTCGCGGCGGCTGCCCTTCGTCACGTCGAAGCCGTTGCCCAGCCCCGTGAGCAGGTCGAGCCGCGCGCCGGGCCGCAGGCCGGCCATAAGCGCCGTCCCCTCGCCCACGACTTTATAGATCAGCGTGATCGTCCGTTCGTCCCAGTCGCAGACCGAGATCGGGCGGCGCAGGTAGCACCCGTCGAGTTCGACGTTGACGAACTGTCCGGGCGCCGTGATCCACTGCGTGTCGCCTTCAAGCGTCATGCGCCATACGGCAGGCGTCAGCCGTTCGTTGGAGCGAAGCGTGTAGATTGCTTTCTTGTACATAACTCTGTTCCCGAATTTTGATTTCAGGCAGGCAGATGTGGTGCATCGTGCGTCCGAGTCGGACGGGGCATACCAAGCGCATGTCCCGTTCGGAGCGGACAAGGGATGTGCCGCAGGTGCCGCATGAAATCGAAATTACTTCGCGTCGATCGTCGAAACGGAGAGCGTAATCTCTTCGAGTACGTCGAGCAGCACCTTCACCGTTTCGAGCGAAGTGAAGAGCGTCACGTTGTTCTCGACCGCCGTGCGGCGGATTTCGTAGCCGTCGAAGCGCGTATTGTGCTGATCCAGGTCGATCGTGTTGATGATGTAGCTCACGTGGCCCTGGCGCAGCGAATCGATGATTTCGCTGCTGCCCTCGCACAGCTTGCGGCGCAAGCGCGTGCGCAGGCCGTGGCGGCGCAGGAAATCGGCCGTACCGGAGGTCGCCTCGATGTTGAAGCCGAGGTTGTAGAAACGGCGCGCCAGCGGCAGCACCTCCTCCTTGTCCTTGTCGGCGATCGTGAGCAGCACCGTACCGTAGTTGGCCACCTTCATGCCCGAAGCCTGCAACGCCTTGTAGAGCGCGCGTGTCAGCTTGTCGTCGTAACCGATCGCCTCGCCCGTGGACTTCATCTCCGGCGAGAGGTAGGACTCCACCCCGCGGATCTTCGAGAAGGAGAAGGCCGGCGCCTTGACGAACCAGCGTTGTTTCTCGCGGCCGTAGACCTCGGTGATGCCCTGCTCGCGCAGGCTGTGCCCGAGGATCACCTGCGTGGCGATGTCGGCCATCTGCACGCCCGTGGCCTTCGAGAGGAAGGGCACCGTGCGCGACGAACGGGGGTTGACCTCGATGACGTAGACCTCGTCGCGGCCGTCGCAGATGAACTGGATGTTGTAGAGGCCGACGATGCCGATTTCGAGACCCAGTTTGACCGTATAGTCGATGATCTTCTCCTTGACCTTGGGCGAGACGCTGAAAGTCGGGTAGACGCTGATCGAGTCGCCGGAGTGGATGCCCGTCCGCTCGACGTGCTCCATGATACCGGGGATGAAGACGTCGCGGCCGTCGCAGATGGCGTCGACCTCCAACTCCTTGCCCATGATGTATTTGTCGACCAGCACAGGCGAGTCGTCGTTGACCTCGACGGCCGTCTGCAAGTAGTGGCGCAGCGCCTCCTCGTTCGAAACGATCTGCATGGCGCGGCCGCCCAGCACGTAGCTCGGACGCACCAGCACCGGATAGCCGATGCGCGTAGCGGCCGCCACGCCCGCCTCGATGTCGGTCACGGCCTCGGCCTGCGGCTGCGGGATGCCCAGCTGCTCCATGATCTTCTCGAAGCAGCCGCGGTCCTCGGCGTTGCGGATCGCCTGCACGTCGGTGCCGATGATCGGCACGCCCAGCCGCGCCAGCGGCTCGGCCAGGTTGATGGCCGTCTGGCCGCCCAGCGAGACGACGATGCTCTTGGGCTTTTCGAGGTGGATGACGTTCATCACGTCCTCGACCGTGAGCGGCTCGAAGTAGAGCTTGTCGCTGCACGTGTAGTCCGTCGAGACGGTTTCGGGGTTGTTGTTGATGATGATGGCTTCGTAGCCCGCCTTGCGGATCGACCAGATCGCATGGACGGTCGAATAGTCGAACTCCACGCCCTGACCGATGCGGATCGGGCCCGACCCGAGCACGATGATCTTCTCGCGGTCGCTCACCAGCGACTCGTTCTCCTGCTCGTAGGTCGAGTAGAAATAGGGCACGTAGGAGGAGAACTCCGACGCGCAGGTATCGATCATCTTGTAGACGGGGAAAATCCCCAGCTTCTCGCGCAGGGCGTACATCTCGTGCTCGGTAGCGCCCCACAGCATCCCGATGTACTTGTCGCCGAAGCCCATGCGCTTGGCCTCGCGCAGCGTCGCCTCGTCGAAGGGGTGCGCCGCCACCGTGCGCTCCATCTCGACGATGTTCTTGAACTTCTCCAGGAAGAACATGTCGATCTTGGTGTTGTTGTAGATGAGCGCCAGGTCGACGCCGTTGCGAATCAGCTGCGCAATGGCGTAGAGGCGGTCGTCGGTACCCTCCTTGATGTAGGTCAGCATCTCGTCGTCCGACATCGTGTCGAACTTCTTGTGGTAGATGTGGCAGACGCCCGTCTCGAGCGAGCGCACAGCTTTGAGCAGGCTCTCCTCCATCGTGCGGCCCACCGACATCACCTCGCCCGTGGCTTTCATCTGCGTGCCGAGTTTGTTCGACGCGTCGGAGAACTTGTCGAAGGGGAAACGCGCCACCTTCGTCACCACGTAGTCGAGCGCAGGCTCGAACGAGGCGGGAGTGTTGGCCAGCCGGATCTCGTCGAGCGTCAGCCCCATGGCCACCTTGGCCGTAACGCGGGCGATCGGATAGCCGCTCGCCTTCGACGCCAGCGCCGACGAGCGCGACACACGGGGGTTGACCTCGATCAGGTAGTATTTGAACGACAGCGGGTCGAGCGCGAACTGCACGTTACAACCGCCTTCGATTTTGAGCGCACGGATGATTTTGAGCGCACTGTCGCGCAACATCTGGAATTCGCGGTTGGTGAGCGTCTGGCACGGTGCCACCACGATCGAATCGCCCGTATGGATACCTACCGGATCGATGTTCTCCATGCAACAGATCGAGATGGCCGTATCGTTGGCGTCACGCATCACCTCGTATTCGATCTCCTTATACCCCTTGATGCTCTTTTCGACGAGCACCTGATGCACCGGCGAGAGGATCAGCGCGTTGCGCATCAGCTCCTCCAGCTCCTCGCGGTTGTCGGCGAAGCCGCCGCCCGTACCGCCCAGCGTGAAGGCCGGACGCAGCACCACCGGATAGCCGATCCGCTCGGCGGCGGCGATGCCCTCCTCCATGTTGTTGGCGATATGCGACGGCAGCACCGGTTCGCCCAGCCGCTCGCACAGCTCCTTGAACAGCTCGCGGTCTTCGGCCTGCTCGATGCTCTCGAACGACGTACCCAGAATCTCGACCTGGCACTCCTGCAACACGCCCTTCTTGGCCAGCTGCACGGCCAGATTCAGGCCCGTCTGGCCGCCCAGCCCCGGCACGATGGCATCGGGACGCTCGTAACGGATGATCTTGGCCACGTATTCGAGCGTCAGCGGCTCCATATAGACCTTGTCGGCGATATGCGTGTCGGTCATGATCGTCGCCGGATTGGAATTCACCAGGATCACCTCGTACCCCTCCTCTTTCAGCGCGAGGCAGGCCTGCGTCCCCGCATAGTCGAACTCGGCGGCCTGACCGATCACGATCGGCCCCGAGCCGATCACCATTACTTTCTTGATATCCGTTCTCTTAGGCATTTTTCCAATCCTCCATCATTTTAGTGAACTTATCGAACAAATAGGCGCTGTCCTGCGGCCCCGAAGCGCTCTCGGGATGATACTGCATCGAGAAGACCCCGTCCTTGTAGCAGGCGACGCCTTCGGCCGTACCGTCCAGCAGATTGACGTGCGTGAGCTCCAACCCCGTGCCTTCGAGCGACGCCACGTCGACGGCGAAACTGTGGTTCTGGCTCGTGATCTCGATCTTGCCCGTCTGGAGGTTCTTCACCGGATGGTTCGCGCCGCGGTGGCCGAACTTCATCTTGAAGGTCTTCGCTCCGTAGGCCAGCGAGATGAGCTGGTGCCCCATGCAGATGCCGAAGATCGGCAGCCGCCCGCGCAGCTGGCGCACCAGTTCGATCACCCCCTGCACATCATTCGGGTCGCCCGGGCCGTTCGAAAGCACCAGCCCGTCGGGACGGAACGCGAGAATCTGCTCCGCCGTAGCGTCGTAGGGCACCACCGTCACGTTGCATCCCACGCGGTTCAGCAGGCGGATGATGTTGTATTTGATGCCGCAGTCGACGGCCACCACGTCGTACTTGTGGTTGGGCACGCGCGACATCCACCGCTTGCGGCAACTCACGCGCGACACCATGTCGTGCGGCCACGGCGTCGCGGCCATGCGTGCGAGCGCCTCCTCGCGGGGCGTTTCGACCGAAGTAATCATCACCCGCTGGCTGCCCTCGTTGCGGATGATGCGTGTCAGCATCCGCGTGTCGACCCCCTCGATGCCGGGGATGGCGTGCTCCTCGAAGACCTCGCTGAGCGTCTTCGTGTAACGGAAATTCGAGGGCGAATCGTTGTACTCGCGCACGATCATGCCGCCGATGGTCGGGTTTTTCGTTTCGTAGTCTTCGTCGGTCATACCGTAGTTGCCGATCAGCGGGTAGGTCATCACGACCATCTGGTCCGTGTAGGACGGATCGGACATGATCTCCTGGTAACCGACCATCGAGGTGTTGAACACGATCTCGCAGATCGCCTCCTTGTCCGCCCCGAAGCCGTATCCGTAGAACTCCTGTCCGTTTTCCAGAACGATTTTCTTCGTATAAGGTTTCATATTCATAGTATTGTGTTATCTTTTCAAATCCCCGTTGCGATAGGCTTCGCGGCCCCCGACCAGCGTCAGCATCACCTCGCCCCGCACCGCCATTCCGGCGAAGGGGGTGCTGCGCCCCATCGACAGGAAGCGGTCGGGATCGACCGTCCCCGCCCGCTCGGTGTCCACCGCCGTCAGGTCGGCCGGCTCGCCCGCAGCGATCGTGCCGCCGCCGAGCGAGAAGATGCGGCGCGGCGCGACGGCCATCGCCTCCACCAGCCGCGCGAAGGAGATGATCCCCCGCCCGACGAGCGCCGTATTGAGCACCGCGAAGGCGCATTCCAACCCCACGACGCCCATGGCGCTGCCCGCCAGCCCGCGGGCCTTCTCGGCGGCGGTGTGGGGCGCATGGTCGGTGGCGATCACCTCGATCGTCCCGTCCTGCAAGCCGGCCACGAGCGCCTCGCGGTCGGCACGGCTGCGCAGCGGCGGGTTCATCTTGAAGCGTCCCTCCTCGCGCAGATCCTCGTCGCACAGCACCAGATAGTGCGGCGCCGTCTCGCAACTCACGGGCAGTCCGGCCGCTTTGGCACGGCGCACCAGCTCGACGCTCTCCTTCGTGGAGACGTGGCAGACATGGTAGCGGCACCCCGTCTCGGCCGCAAGGCGGATGTCGCGCTCGACCTGCCGCCACTCGCTCTCGGACGAGATGCCCCGATGACCGTGCGCGCGGCAATAGCCGCCGTCGTGGATATATCCCTTGTCGAGCAGGGCCTCGACCTCGCAGTGGGCGACCACGGGACGCCCCGTGCGGGCTACCCTGCGCATCGCTTCGCGCATGAGCGCCTCCTCCTGCACGCCGCGGCCGTCGTCCGAGAAGCCGACGACGTCGGGTGCCAGCGCGTCGAAATCGACCAGCTCGCCGCGCCCCTTCTGCCCGCGGGTGATGCAGCCGTAGGGAACGACCCGCACCGCGGCGTCGCGCCGGATCGCCTCCAACTCGACGGCCAGATGCTCCGGCGAATCGGGCGCAGGCGAAAGATTGGGCATCGGACAAACGGTCGTATAACCGCCGTGAGCAGCCGCGCGCGTTCCCGTGGCAATGGTCTCCTTGGCCGTAAAGCCGGGTTCGCGCAAGTGTACGTGCACATCGACCAGCCCCGGCAGAATCTTCATTCCTCCGAGCGGCACGACCTCGCACCCTTCGGCCGGCAACCCGAGCCCCACGGCCGCGATCCGGTCGCCGTCGACGAGCACGTCGGCCCGCACGAACCCTCCGTCACGCCACACTTCGGCGCCCTGCAACAATCTCTTCATCTGCGTACATAAAAAAAGAGTAACTGAAAAACAGTTACCCTTTAAATTGGAAAATAAGAAGCCCGCAAGTATCGTAATCCGACGGATTACCCTTCGTTCGCCGAAACGCGAAAGAGGCGGATATGTTCGGATGGTCTTTGTACATGGCTTCCCGATATCGGGGACAAAGGTACAACATTTTTTTCGGAATCCGCGACCGTCCCGACCATTTTTTACGAAATTTTCATCCGCCGCATTTTCTCCCTCAGCGCGCCGGTTCGATGCAGACGGCGCCGAACCGGCCGCGCCGGCCGAAGGTTTCGACCGCTTCGACGGGCAGCAGGTAATAATAGTACATCGGAACCTCCGCCTCCAACGAGAAGACGTTCGCCCGACACATCCGCAGCCACTCTCCGACATCCGACGGCATTCCGTCGATCACGACCAGCGGCGCACGGTCGGCATAGGTTCTCCCGACGACGAGCGGACGTCCGTCGATCGTCGCCGAATCGGTACGAATGTCGAGCGAACGGAGGATCAATCCGTCGATGAACTGGAAAACCCTGCCCGGCACTTCGATTCCGTCGAGCAAATAACGGGCGTCGTGCGGCAGCGGATGCCATAATCCGTCGGGAATGCGACCCGACCGGTCGATGCCGCCGGCACGGCGCAGCGAATCGTATTCCGCACGCAGCGTATAGGTGCGGATATGCACTGCCTGCCTGCGCTGCCGTGCGCCTTCCAGACTCGTCGCACTCCACCTGTACCCCGCTACGTTACCTTGCAGATGCGGCCGCACGCCCTTGCGGCGGTCGCGTTCGATGAAGAATTTCAACAGTCGCACCCGTTCGCGCCGTGTCGTATCGGCGAGTCGCATACGACGGTTCTTGACCCGCACGCGGCGGACGTTCCACAATGTAACCCGCCCGTAAGCCTCTTCGCGGGTTACGCGGCGGCGGTTGAGTTTGTAGGCGAACGGCCGCCCGGCAGCGGCCGGCAGAGTTTCCGCCGTCGCCGACGGCACGTCGGCCAGCGTATCGCGCCGTGCCTCGTCGAAACGCAACACGACACCCTCCTCCTGCGGTCCTTGCCGCAGCGGCTCCTGTGCCGCAACCTCCCCGCCGCCAGCGACGAATCCCACCGTCATGATCCACCCGAAAATCCGATTACGCATAACTCTTCCGTTTTTGCAAAGATGAACTTTTCAAATCATAATTCAAACTTTTTCACGCTATTTTTCAAAACGAATATCCTCCCGCGACGCATACATGCGCCGCCGTCGGAAGACCAGCCGCAAAACAGGCTCCCGAGCTCCGCAACTGCGGAAACAGACCGACCGCGCGAAGCCCGCCTCTACATGGAGGTCTTCGATATTGGAACACGATGAAAACCTAATTCCGGAGGAGTCGAATGGGACAAGGGAAAAGGCATTTATCGAACTTTTTCGGAGAACAAGGTGTTTGAAATATTCCGTGATATGGCATCCGATTACGGAAATCCGAAACCATCCCTTTTCGCATCGGAACATCTCAGTCCGCAATCGGAAGGAGGATGCGAGCAAACTGTTGCGAACAGAGCAGCGCTTCATTGCGGGTGGCACGGGCTGCGTCTTTCCGGCAAGGCCGAAAGACCCTAAGACAGCAACAACATGAAAAGGGATAATCCCGTAGAAATTCATGAAAACAAAAAACAGACAACCCTTTCAAGTTGTCTGCTTTGGTAGCGGGAGGAGGACTCGAACCTCCGACCTCCGGGTTATGAGCCCGACGAGCTGCCAACTGCTCTATCCCGCGATGTATCGTTCGATGCGGTGCCGCGGCACCCGATCTATCGCTTTTGTGAATGCAAAGATAAGGCAAATTTTCGAATCTGCCAAATAAAATCGCAACTTTCCCGTTCTCGCAGACCCTTTCGACTGCCGTACAGCCGTTTACGAACCGACCGCACGAGCGGGTATTCTCCGTATCTCCGCACTCTTCCGCCCGCCAGCGGAAGAACGGCGGGCGACAGACAGACGAATGGCAGTCGGCCGTCCGGCGGGTCGTCAGGCTTTCAGGCCGGCGGACAGACGGATTCAGCGAATCCGTTTGGCCACGATCTCGGCCAGATCGCACACCTCCGTCGTCGTGCCGCGCACGAGCGCCTTCTTGCACAGCGGGCAGGCCGTGACGATCGCATCGGCGCCCGTGGCCGTCAGCTCGTCGGCCACCGACGTGGCGATGCGCACCTGATCGCCGTCCGAAATGACCGTATTGGCTACCGATGACCCGCAGCAGAGCGCATCTTCGCGCGTATGCGCCGGTTCGAGCAACGTGCCGACCGCCTCGATCACGCGGCGCGGTTCGTCGTAGATGCCGCTGCCGCGCCCCAGTTCGCAGGGGTCGTGATAGGCATAGCTCGCCGCGCCGCGTTCCAGCCTCAGCCGGCCGGCGGACAGCAGTTCGAGGATATACTGCGAATGGTGGATGACACGGATACCGTCGAGCCGGTACTCCTCGCGGAAAACTTTCAGACAGATCGGGCACGAGGTGACGAGCGTGCGGATGCCGTGCCTGCGGAAGAGCTGCGTGTTGTACTCCATCATGCGGCGCGCCGAGTCGGTTTCGCCCGAAAGTTTGAGTGGCCGGCCGCAGCAGACCCCGCCGTTGCGGTCGGCCCACCACACCTCCTCGCCGGCAGCCGTGAAGATGCGCTCCATGGCCGTCATCGTGCGCGGCGTGAGCAGCGTCATGCAGCCCGCGAAATAGCCGACCTTCCCTTCGCCTTCCGAGCGGTCGAGTCCCTTGAAGTAGTCGTAGCGCCGTTCGTCGGGAGTGTTGCGCATCGTGTCGCGCGAATTGAGCCGCAGGGTGTTGAGATCGATCCCCACCGGACATTTCGTCTGGCAGCGGCCGCACATCAGGCAGTTCTGCGCCACTTCGCGCGTCAGCATCCCGTAGCGGCGGTCGCGCAGAAAGTAAACCGACTGCACGTCGTCGATGCCCAGCACGCTCTGCAACTGGCAGGGGTCGATGCAGATGCCGCACCGCGAGCAGGCTTCGATCTGGAAGCGGTCGGCCGACGACTCCTTCTCGCGCGGGCGCACGCCGTAGCGACGCAGGAAGATGAGCGGGATCTCGGTGAAGATATGCATGTAGCGCGAAAACGGCAGCGCGACGAAGAAGACGCCGAGCGCGATCGAATAGAACCACCACGCCCCCTGTTCGAGCACGACGAGCGTCGACCGGCCGAGATGCTCGGCCATGAACGCCCCCAGCCCTCCGGTCAGGAAGCCTCCCATGCCGTAGATGCCGCAGGTGATGCTTTCGGCCGCGAGCCGCGCCGGAAAGACGAACCACAGTGCCGTGAGGGCGATCCGGTCGCCCGGCACGTGTCGGGTCGTGCGGCGCATTCCCATCGCCCGCGAGCAGAAACGTTTGGCCCATGCCAGCGCCACGCCCGACAGGACGAAGAGCAGCAGCAAGTCCATCACGAAATCGAAGAAGGGCTTCTCGCGCAGCATCAGCGTCGGCGCGAAGTACTTGAAGAAGACATGTCCCTGCAACGGCACCCAGCGCAGGCCGAGGTAGGCCACCGTTTCGATCCACCCCACCACGATGAGCAGGAACCAGCCGAAGGCCAGCGACATGTGCATGTATCCCAGCAGCGGATTGACACGGAAGATACGGCGATGGAGCAGGCATTCGCCGATCACCTCCCCGACGGCTCCGAGCGTCCGCGGCGTCGGGATGCCGAACAGCACCCGCTTCTTGTCCGCGCGCGGCAGTTCGGCGAACCACACGACGTATTTCCACGCGATGACGGCGGCCATCACCAGAGCGCCGACGAGAAACGGCAGGCAGAAGGGTGCGTAAAATTTCATCGTCAGAAATCCCCCAGTTTACGTTTGATGAGCATCACCACGCCGCGCGTGTTGATCCCCCGCGGGCAGGCCAGCCGGCACTTGCCGCACAACATGCATTTGTTCATCTCCTCGTAGGCACCCTCGTACTCGCCGCGCCGCACCAGCGTATGCACCTTGCGGAAGTTGAACGACGTCAGGTTGCCCGCCGTACAGAGCGCCGTGCAGGCCCCGCAGCCGATGCAGGTCTGCAACTCGGGCATCTCGCGCAGGATCTCGTCGCTCTTGCGCAGATTGTTGCGATCCAGATCGATCACGCGCGGCTTGTTGATGCCGAATCCGAAATTCACCGTCGCCATCGTCCTATGCACGTTTGAGATATTCCGCCGCACGGTCGGCCGCCACGACCGCCTCCGACAACGACTCGCCGATATTCTTGGGCGCAGTGACCGCTCCGGCGTAGAAGATTCCGTCGACGCCGCTCTCGACATTGTGAAGAAAGGCGTCGCGGGGCGCCAGAAACCCGCTCGGCTGCACGCCGAGCCCCGCTCCGGCCGCGAAACGGGCGTTCGACGCATTGCTGCGCATCCCGACGATGAGCACCAGCATGTCGACCGACATTTTCAGCGGACGCCCCGTGAGCGTGTCCTCGGCCTTGATCTGCACGCGGCCGTCGAGCGTCGGGCTGGCCTCCGAAATGCGGCCGCGCACGAAATGGATGTTGAGCCGCTGCTGGGCGTCGCGGTACATCTCCTCGTAGCCGGGCCCGAACATGCGGATGTCCATATAGAAATTGAAGACGTCGGCCGCGGGGAACATCTCCTTGAGCTCCATGGCCTGTTTGACGCCCGTAATGCAGCACACCTTCGAGCAGTGGTGCTGGCAGACCTTCTCGTCGCGCGAACCGACGCAGTGCAGGAAGGCGATGCGGCGCGGCGCCGTGCCGTCCTTCAACGCCACGCGCCCCTCGTTGAGCATCCGCTCGATGTCGACGGTCGTGTAGACGTTGTCGTAGATGCCGTAACCGTACTCCTCCTTGATGCGGGCGTCGAAAAGGGTGAAGCCCGTAGCGACCACCACGGCGTCGGCTTCCAGCCGTTCGCCCGTCGAAAGCGTCACGCCGTCGCGCGCCACTTCCGCGACCTCGCACCGCGTGCGCACCTCGACGTCGCTGGCGGCGAGCCGACGGCGCAGTTCGTCCAGCACCTCGTGCGCCGGCGTGAACGAAGGAAAGAGTTTGTGCCAGCCCGTGAGTTTTCCGCCCAGGTCGGCGTCGCGCTCCAACAGGAGCGCAGAGACGCCTCCGGCGGAGAGTTTCAATGCCGTCTGCATGCCGGCGATTCCCCCGCCGACGACGATTACGCGTTTTCCCATCACTGTTTGATATTGTAGACCGTATCCTGCGAACCGCAATTGACGATGGCGGAGGCGGGTTGTCCGATATATTTTCCGTTCATTCCCAGATATTTGGCTGCCGGATCGTATTCGATGCCCATCTTGTCCAGCAGCGGTTCGACGTCGACCTGGTGCATCTGCATCCCCAGCGCCCACGGATCGTAGCCGAGCACCAGTCCGGCCATCTCCTCATAGGTGAGCACCGGAATGCCGTGCCCGTTCTCGCCGTAGGTACGGCCCTCCATCTCGGCGATCGTATACTGCCACTTGTCGATGAACATCGCGCAGCCGGGACAGTTGGCCACGATGAAATCGGGCTTGTAGGGGGCCATGCTTTCGAGTTTCTTCTGCGTGTTGGCCACCGAATAGCCCCGGTTGGCCTGCACCAGATAGTTGCGGAACCCGAAGCCGCAGCAGTGGCGCCGCTCGGGATAGTCGACGCACTGGCCGCCCCACGACTCGACCATGCCGGAGAGCACGTAGGGGAACTCCGAACCGCCGACACCCGACTTGGGAAAGATCTTGGCGTAGTGGCAGCCGATATGCTCCACCACGCGCAGCGGCTCGCCCGTGAGCACATTCACCAGCCGGTGCTTAGCGCGTGCGGCGATGGCCTCGCGGTGGTGGAAGACGACGTCCGACGTGTGCGCCAGATTCTTGGGCTTGACCAGCGTGCGGCCCGTGGCCTTGTAGAGCGCCTCGCGCGCCCGCTCCTCGGTCTCGGGAAACTCCTCCCACGTGGCCAGTATCTCGGTGTAGATGCCGAACGAGGTGATGCACGACGAGATGAAGTTCTCGTAGCCCGCCTCGCCCATCAGCGCGAACTGCCGCGCCACGACGGTCATGATCGTCTCCAACGGCACGATATCGGCGTGATAGCCGATGCCCGTGCAGGAGGTGTGGAGCGGATCGTCGAAGCAGTCGCGACCCAGATCGTCGTGCATGATATTCAAAAAAGCCTTCTCGCTGCCCGGGAAAAAGTTCTGCCGGATGCAGCTGCGCACGTAGTAATAGCGGTCGTCGGCGATCTCCTTCTGGTAGTCTTGCCAATTTCTATTCATCCTCGTTCTGTGAATTGCGGGTGTATACATCCATGAAATAACGGTCGTCGGCACCGTCGTATCCCAACTCGCGCGCCTTGCGCTCGGAACAGCGTTCGATGTTCTCGAAGAAGGCCGTACCGCCCGTTTCGTCGAAGATGCGGTGCAGCTCGCCGAGCGTGGCGTCGTCGATTCGGCGCACGGCGCCCGGCCCCGGACGGTCGTAGGTGGGGTTGAACTGGCAGTAGATTTCGCGGTCGTTGCGGTAGACCCAACTCCAGACCGGCCCCTGTTCGGGATGCAGGTCGGGAGCGACGAGCTTGGGCGTCACGCAATACCCCGTGCGCAGGATATTCTCGCCGATCGTGCGTTTGAGCGCGAGTTGCTGGCGCCCCTTCTCGCTCTCGACGAAAAAGCCCAGCTTTTGGGACAGCGTGCGCAGCGCCTGAATGACATATCCCGGCGTATTGCCGCGCGGACAGCGCGGACGGCACGACATGCACTCGCCGCAGAACCAGATCGTGTCGCCCTTCAACAGACGCTCGATCTGCTCCTCGTCGCGCGTCTGGACGATCGCCACGATCTGGCGCGGATCGTAGTCGTAGAACTCGGCCGCAGGGCAGACTCCCGTACAGATCCCGCAGTTCATGCACGACTTCAACCCCTCGCGGAAGCGAACGTCCTCCATCAGCATTTCGAAATAACGACTCATAACCTACAACTTTGCATCAGGCAAAGTTACCGGTAACGTATCGGACGGGAAACAGTATAAATACCTATTTTCAAACGCCGTTGCGCCGGAACGGCCTCCTTCCCCGCATCCGGCGCACGCAACCGGAGAGAGGGGCGAACGGCCTTCCGCACACCGGACGCGGCGTTCCGAAGCGCAATTTTTCCGTTCCGGCCATGCAGTAAACCGACATGCGCCTTGTTTTACTTAAAAAATTGAAAAATACGAACGTCGCCTGCCGACGGCTTCGTCACTTCCAAATTTTCAGAAAAACATGAAAACGAATTTCCGATTCCCGTCCGGAACCGGCTGCTCCGGACGCCTGCTGCACGGCGCGCTGCACACGCTCGCCGCCGCACTGCTGCTCTTCGCGGGGAGTGCCTGCGAAAACGAAGACCCCGATGTCTACACGCCGCCCGCCCCCGAGCCTCTCGCTCCGCTGACGCTCGTGCCGAACATGGATCCCCGCGTACAGAACGACATCGAAATCGAAGAAGAGACGACGGGTGTCTACCGCATCCATACTACCGGAGAAGATCCCTATTTCTGCACCGTTCCCTTCGACGGAAACGTCCCCGCCGACCTCAACGTACTGGCCTTCGAATATCAAACCGACCGTCGCACGGACCACATACAGCTCTTCTTCTGGACGGAAGTCGACGGCGAAGTGATTCCCGACGTCGAACGGACGATCGTCACCACGCCGTTCGAGGCCGCCGACACATGGAAGGAGTATAGCGTGCGCATCCGCAAATGCCGCGAGGAGTTCTTCTGGGGCGAAGCGGGCAACCTGCTGCGTATCGACTTCGGCACGGTGAAGGACGCCGACATCCGCCTGCGCAACCTGCGGCTGCGCGAAATGACCGACGCCGAACGTGCCGAAGACGCGGCCGAAAACGAGAACGACCAGAATGCATCGGTCTACGAGGAACGGCTCAAAGAGTACCTCCACGCATCGTACACGAGCAAAGTAGACCGCGTCGAGGCGACCGCCGACAAAATCCGCATCACGGGCAGCTATGCGGGCGAAGGGAACTTCCTGCTCTATGAACTGCCGCCCTACGCCGACATCACCCGCATCGAGACCGCCTACCAGAAATACGCCACACCGCTCACGCAGAGTCCGTTCGACGTCACGCTCGACCGCATGGCCTCGCCCGAAGGATTTCCCTACGACCGGCTGCTGTCGCAATGGGCCGTCGTATGCCGCACGGCCGAGGGCGACCGCATCGTCTCGCACGGCCGCTACGCCGACGAGGTCGCCGCGCTGCGCAACCTGCCGCCCGTACCGATGCGGTCGAAGAAGGGACTGGGCGGATTCTACGCCGGCGACTACACGAGCGATCTGGACGACCTGGGCATCACCAGCGCCACGGTCAACGTCAGTCCGTTGCAATTCATGTACCTGTCGCCCGCAAAGGCCGGCATGGTCGAACACGCCTACTGCGGCGAAACCTACTATTTCGACACCGAAAAGCTCGATGCGCTCGACGCCACGCTCCGCGAAACCGCCGCACGCGACATTACCGTCGCGGCGATCCTGCTGGTCGATCCCGCCGCAGAGGCGCGCGACGCCGAACTCGGCGCCCTGCTGCAACACCCCGACTACACGCGGGGAACCTACACCATGCCCAACATGACCACCCCCAAGGCCGTGCGCGCCTACGCGGCGATGATCGATTTCCTCGCGCAGCGCTACTGCCGCGAGGACGACGCCTACGGCCGCATCGCGCACTGGATCGTCCACAACGAAGTCGACGGCGGCGTCGACTGGACCAACATGGGCGACGACAAACTCATCACGACCTACACGAACGCCTACGTCAAATCGATGCGCCTGTGCGCCTCGATCGTCCACCAGTACGACGCCAACGCCGAATTCTTCGCCTCGTTCTCCCATTCGTGGAGCCGCGCTTCGAACCCGGGCTGGTATCCCGTGCGCGACATGGTCGGGCTGCTCGGCGATTTCAGTCGCGCGGAAGGCGACTTTCGCTGGGCGCTCGCCTGCCACAGTTACCCCGAGACGATCTCCGACCCCTGTACGTGGCGCGAACCGAATGCGACTTTCGCGATGAACACCCCCTTCGTCACGCTCAAAAATCTCGAAGTGCTCAGCAAATGGGCCCTGACGCCGGCCAACCTCTTCCGCGGCACGACGCGCCGCTCGGTATGGCTCTCCGAAGCGGGAACCAACTCCCCCACCTACGCCGAAGCCGATCTGCGCAACCAGTGCGCGGGCTTCGCCTACGGCTGGAAGAAAATCGCCGCCCTGCCCGGCATCGACGGCATCCAGTGGCACAACTGGTTCGACCACCGCAACGAGGGGACGCTGCGCATCGGCCTGCGCCGCTATCCCGACGACGCCGAAGACCCCGGCGGCAAGAAACCGATCTGGGAGACCTACCGCGACGCAGGCACCGACCGCGAGGAGGAGTCCTTCGCGCCCTTCCTCTCCGTCATCGGCATCCCCGACTGGAACATTCTGCAACCCGTCGCAGACTGAAACGGACGAAAAACGGCATCGGGGCGTTCGAGCAATCTCGAACGCCCCGATGCCGTTTCCTGCCCGCAGAACGGACTACCGCTCCGCTGCCGCCGTCAGTGCAACCGGATATTCCCATCGGCAGGATCGTTGGCGACGAACTCGCTGCTAAAACCGGTCGGCGTGACATCGACCACGTTGATGCCCGTCGAGGCCCCGTAGAGCGGATAGCTCGACGCTCCCGCGATAATCATCGGAATACCGGCCACCTCGGTCAGCCCCGTGATGTGGGTGTGGCCGGCGAAGACCGCACGCACGCCGTATCTCTTCATCAGCGCGGCGTACTCCGTGCGGAAAGGTTCGTCGTAGGCCGATTTGTGCGTGACCCGGCTGTCGGGACTCAAAACGAGCGGGTGATGCGTGAAGACGAAGATGTGATTGCACTTGCGGTAGCGCTCCAACTGCTTCCCGAACCACTCCAACTGGGCGCGGGCATCGGCCGCCGCACGTTCGCTGTCGCAGACCATCGCATTGCTGTTCAGCCCGATGAATGCAGAACCGTTGTAGGAGAACGAGAAGCGGTCGTAACCGAATTCGTCGAGGTACTGCGCCAGGGCTTCGGCCCCGTACTTGGGAATGTCGTGGTTGCCGGGAATATGGAATACGGGGATCGACGCATCGATCAGAGCGATGTTCTCACGGTAGGCCCGGGCCTGCTCGGCGTTCTTATGGTTGTGTATCAGGTCGCCCGTCACGATCACGAAGGCCGGTTTAAGCTCGTTGACACGTGCGACGGTCGCTTTCAGATTGTCGACCGTCCACCGCCAGTCCTGCCCCTTGTCGCAGAAGCCCAGCTGCGGATCGGCGATCTGTACGAACGTGAAAGGCTCCTTCTTCGAGCCCTGTTTTTCGATCACGGGCTGCGCATCGGCCGCAAGCGACCACAGGCATCCCGCCAAAAGCAACAAAAACAACTTTTTCATCTTATTCGGTTTTAAGGTTGAATTTCATTCTTCCATTTCTCGCCTCGGCAGAGTCCGAACAAATCCGGCTTAACGAAAAAGGCTCTTCTCCCTACCGCTTCCGTTCGTAGGTCTCGAACGTGAAGGGATACTCGTACCGTTCGCCGCAGGGGAACGACTCGCTCCCGACGAGCCGCCACTCGGCGGCGTCCCACTCCGGAAAGCGTGTATCGCCCTCGTAGGCGCGGTGCACGCGCGTGAGGTAGAATCGGTCGGCCGCAGGCAGCGCCTCGCCGTAGATCTGCGCGCCGCCGATGACGAACACCTCCTCCTCCGGCGGGAAGAGAGCGTATGCCTCGTCGAGCGAATGCACCGTCCGCGCACCGTCGAACGACAGTTCCCGCCGCGTGACGACGACGTTTTCCCGCCCCGGCAGCGGCCGGCCCAGCGACTCCCACGTCTTGCGGCCCATCACCACGGGATGCCCCGTCGTGATGCGTTTGAATCGGCGCAGATCCTCGGATATGTGCCACAGCAATCGGTTGTTATCCCCGATGACGCCGTTTTCGGCAACGGCTACGATAATCGAAATCATGTCAGTTTCAACTTTTAACGGTCGTTCCGGCGCCTCAGAACGACATGGGAGCCTTGATCGCCGGCCACGGGTCGTAGCCTTCGAGCGTAAAATCCTCGTAACGGAAATCGAAGATCGACCGCACGGCGGGGTTGAGCCGCATCGAAGGCAACTTGCGCGGCGTGCGCGACAACTGCTCGGCCACCTGCTCCATGTGGTTCAGGTAGAGGTGCGTATCGCCCAGCGTATGGACGAAATCACCCGGACGAAGGTCGCACACCTGCGCCATCATCAGCGTCAGCAGGGCGTAGGAAGCGATATTGAACGGCACGCCCAGAAACGTGTCGGCACTGCGCTGGTACAACTGGCACGACAGCCGCCCGTCGGCCACATAGAACTGGAACAGCACGTGGCAGGGCGGCAGCGCCATGTCGTCGACCTCGGCGACATTCCACGCCGAGACGATGATTCGCCGCGACTCGGGATTGCGGCGGATCGTATCGACGGCCCGTGCGATCTGGTCGATCGCACTGCCGTCGGGCCGTCCCCAACTGCGCCACTGCCAGCCGTAGACGTGGTTGAGATCGCCGAAGCGGTAGCCCTCGACGGGCGACTCCCCGCCCGCGGCCGACAGGAACGTCTCGCGGTCGACGGGCAGCACGCCGTGGCGCACGCACAGTTCGTTGTAATAGCGGTAGGCGTCGTTGTCCCAGATATGCACGCCGTTCTCGACCAGATAGCGGATGTTGGTATCGCCCCGCAGAAACCAGAGCAACTCGTGGATCACCCCTTTCAGGAAGACCTTCTTGGTGGTCAGCAACGGGAATCCTTCGCCGAGGTCGAAACGCATCTGGTGGCCGAAGACGCTGCGTGTGCCGGTTCCCGTGCGGTCGCCCCGCACGACGCCTTCGTCGCAAATCCTGCGCAGCAGATCGAGGTATTGTTTCATGACGTCACAGTCGTTTGAGTTCCAGCTTTCCGGCATCGTCCAGCACGGCACAGGCCGGAGCGTCCCACGCCCCGAGCAGCACGACCCGCAGGCCGTCGGCCGCATAGTCGCGCGCGTAGTGCATGTGGCCGAAGATATAGTAGTCGACCGGATCGATCCGCTGCCGGTCGCGGGCATAGGCGATCAACGGTTCGGTCACGCTCCGGTCGGACTCGCCGCCATGCGACTTGCGCGAACGACCGCTCCACCAGCGGCCGAACTTCACCGCCCAGTCGGGATGCACGCCCCACGAAAAGAGCCAGCGCAGCGGCCGCGACCGGAAAACACGATTCATGAAGCAGAGCCACGGCAGGTGGCCAACGTTGATATTGTCGCCGTGCGCCAGAAAGAGCCGCTTGCCGGCGAGCGTCACTACCTGCGGCTCGGTATGGATCTCCACGCCGCATTCGCGGTGCAGGTAGTCGCCCACCCACATGTCGTGGTTGCCGGTGAAGAAGACCACGCGCACGCCGCGGTCGGTCAGTTCGGCCAGTTTGCCCAGCGTGCGGACGAACCCCTGCGGCACGACCCGCCGGTATTCGAACCAGAAATCGAACAGGTCCCCGAGCAGGTAGATCGCCTCGGCATCGCGGGAAACGGCGTCGAGCCACGCCGTGAACCGACGCTCGGTGCACCGCGCCGTCGCCGGATCGCCGGCACCCAGATGAATATCCGAGGCGAAGTAGATCATCGCCCTTACAACAGTTTTTCGAGTTGCTGTTCGAGCGAAGTTCCGTAGAGATCTTTGGCGACGATGTCGCCCTTGCGGTCGATCAGGTAGTTGGCGGGCAGTTTGCGGACGTTGTAGATCGTCAGCGCGGGCGATGCTTCGCCGCGCAGGTCGCAGACCGAAATCCACGGCAGCGACTGCTCCTGCACCGTATTGATCCACATCGATTTCGACGTCTCGACAGCCACCTGGTAGACCTCGAACCCGCTGTCGTGGTATTTCTCGTAAAGTTGTTTCAGGTCGGCGTTCAGCGCGTTGCTGTTACCCAGCGACGGCGACCAGAAGTCGATCAGCACGACATTGCCTTCGAGCGACGACAGCCGCACCTTCTTGCCGTACATGTCGGCGATTTCCAGATCGGGGAAGCCCGCTTCGGAGACCGTCGCCGAGAGGTTCTGCAACGCATCGAGGCGCGAAATCTCGGCATGGAGCGACGCCAGATAGGGCGACTGGGGATAGCGCTCTTCGAGCGCATCGGCCACCGTGCGGTAGTAGACGGCGTCGCCCTGCCCGTTGAAGAGGTAGCGGTCGCCGGGCAGGCGCTGCGAAAGCGCATAGACCGCCGCGATCGACGCCCTGTGTTCGACGATGAATGCGAGCTGCGCACGCTTGATGCGCAGGTATTCGTCCGAATAGGCTTTGGCAAGGCGTTTGAGCTCCTCCTCCGACTGGCCGTTGCGGGCATAGGCTGCGGCGATGTCGTTGAGCTTTTCGGCCCCCTCGACATAGGCGAGGTTGAATTCGCGCAGCAGCGACGACTCCTCGTTCCCCTCGACCGTATAGTTGCGGGCGAAACTGCCCGCCGAATTGATCGTCAGGCGGTCGCCGCCCTCGATCAGCACGGGCACGCTCTCGCCGTTGTAGGAGATCGTGTAAAGCGACGGGGTGGAGGGGACGTTCTTCAATTCGAACCGGTAGTTGCCCGCGTCGTCGAGCGACACCGAATCGATCAGGGGGGCCTTGCCGCCCGCCGAAAGCTGTTCGATGTAGACCTGCCGGGCGTCGGCTCCGACCAGGCGGCCCGAAATCTTCACCTTGGACGACTGGCAGGCGCCGAGCGTCGCCGCCGCCAGAATTCCCATCACTATCTTGCTTTTCTCCATTTTTTCGCACGTTTTCATTCAGCGCGGAGAGCGTGCCGCTCTTCCCGACGCAGGAAACACACAATATTCGGTTTCGGCGAACGAAGGAAAGACCGCGCGTACCGGGAACGTCTCCGTCCGCGGGAATATCCCGCACGAGGCCGTCCGCGCAACACGACGGGCCGAATCGCACCGTTCCCTATCCCGCTTCCGGCGGGATACGCCTGCCGCAACCGGATTTTCGTAACTACAAATATAACTTTTTTGCCTTATAACGCAAAATTATTTGGTCGAATTGTACGAACGGCCGTTTTTAACGTATCCCTGATGCTGCCCCTGGTGATTCTGCTGATAATTGCCCTGACGGGCACGCGGATTGTTACGGCCTTTCTGCACGGGACGTCCGCCGGTGCGCTGGGAGCCTTTTTGGGGGTGGGCCGTAAAGTGTTGTTTATAGTCGCTTCGGAGATTATTGATAGCAGCTTCGTCTATCGAAATGTTCCCGCCGGACATTTGTCTTATATCTTTTATGATCACCTCGTTGTTGGGGTGTTCCTGATTGTACTCGTAGCTCTTGGCACGCATGTAACGCGCCAGATTGTCGACCGTCCGGCTCACGTCGGGACTGCTTTTGCCGACCAGCGAACGGATCATCTCTCCCACATATTTCCCGTAATGCTTGAACAGGATGCGCCGCTGCGAATAGGGCATCCTCCGCGGTGCGACCGTCAGATCCTGACGCGAGGGACGCGGATAGGGAGAGTCCACATCCAACTGAAAATCAGACATGATAAAGAGGTGATCCCACAATTTGTGCGTGAAGTCGGCCGTATCGCGCAACAGCGGGTTCAGGTTGCCCATCACGGCGATGACGGCCTTGGCCTGCCGCGTCCGCTCGCGGCGGTCTTCGATTTCGAGCAGCGACGCGACCATCTCGTGGATATGGCGCCCGTACTCCGGCAGGAAAAGTTTGCAGCGGGTGTAATTATAATTCTTTTTCATAACGGAATTGATTCGCGCAGACCGTCCCGCAGCCGGAACATTGTTCCGTTCGGACCGAATACATCGAATTTTTAATGGTAAAAAAGGCTCTCCGCAAGCGTTTGCACCGAACTTACAGGAGTTTGACTCGCCTGAAAATTTTCACTAATTTGGCTACAAATGTAAACAAAAAATCGAGAGAAAACAGAATATTTATGACAAAAGTTTTAATTTTAGACCATTCAAAAAGTATGCGAAAGACGCTCGGCGAACGACTCGCATACGAAGGTTATGCCATCGAAGCCACGGACGACGTATCGGAGGCTTCCGAAATGTGTCGTCAAATGGCCTTCGACGTAGTCCTCACCGACGACAGCAGCAATGCTTCGCCGCTCGGAATTCCCTTTATCGTACTCGCGGGCGCGGGCGACAACCAGATTCAGCGCGCCGTCACCGCATTCCGCGACGGTGCGATGGACTTCCTGCAAATCCCCTCCGACATCAACCGTCTCTACGACACGTTGCGGCGTTACTCGGAAGAGGAGGCTCCGACACAGACGCCGCTCCCCAAACAACGCATGTCCGCACATGCGATGGGACGCGCCCGGCGCACGCGCGCCTCGTCCGTGCAGCCCATCATCGGCTCATCGAACGCCATCGGCAACGTGCGGCAGGTCGTCGAACGGATCGCAGCCTTCGATACCCGTACCCTCATCACCGGCGAGAACGGGACCGGCAAGGAGCTGGTCGCCCGCTGGCTCCACGCCAAGAGCAGACGGGCTTCGGGCCCCTTCGTCGAAGTCAACTGCGCGGCCATTCCCTCGGAGCTGATCGAAAGCGAACTCTTCGGCCACGAACGCGGCGCCTTCACCTCGGCCATCAAACAGCGCAAGGGCAAGTTCGAACAGGCCACGGGCGGTACGCTCTTCATGGACGAGATCGGCGACATGTCGCTCGCGGCCCAGGCCAAAGTACTGCGCGCCCTCCAAGAGAACAAGATCTGCCGCGTGGGAAGCGACAAGGACATCGACGTCGACGTACGGGTGATCGCAGCCACCAACAAGAACCTGCGCGAGGAGATCGCCAAGGGAAATTTCCGCGAAGACCTCTACCACCGTCTCAGCGTCATCGTCATCCGCGTCCCGCCCCTGCGCGAACGCTCCTCCGACGTTCCCGAACTGACGCAGCACTTCGTCGACGAAATCTCGTCCCTCTACGGCATCCCGCCCAAGCCGATCGACTCCGACGCCATGGAGGCGCTCTCGGCGATGCGGTGGAGCGGCAATGTCCGCGAACTGCGCAACGTAATCGAACGGCTCATCATCCTCAGCGGCGACACCATCACGATCGATGATGTACATAAATACTGCCAATCGTAACGCCGCCCGCACAAAACGGAAAACGAAATCTCTGAGAGATTCCGTTTTCCTTTGATAACCAGCGAAGAATCCGGCTCCGAAGAACCGACCGGAAAGATTACAACAGTCCGAGCAACTCCGCAGGGCGGTCTACGATGTGCCGGGCGCCGCTCTGCTCCAACTCGGCACGCGTGCGGAACCCCCACGTGACGCCCGCCGAACGGACGCCGGCGGCGGCGGCCGTCTGCATGTCCACCCCCGAATCGCCCACGTAGAGCACCTCGCCGGCGGCGACGCCCGTCGCAGTCAGTATTTCGCCGACGACCGCCGGATCGGGTTTGAGCGGCACGTCGGGACGCTGTCCCAGAACCACGTCGAAGCGGATGTCGGGGAAATAGCGGCCGATGAGCTTTTCGGTGCCGGCCTGGAACTTGTTCGACGCGACGGCCAGCCGCACGCCCCGCCGCTGCAACTCGGCCAGCAATTCGGGAATTCCCTCGTAAGGGAACGTATGTTCGTCGATATGCGCGAGATAATACGCCACGAAATCGCGCCGCACGACGTCGACCGTGTAAGGCGTGCGCAGTGCTTCGGGAAGTGCGCGCTCCACGAGCCGCATGATGCCGTTGCCTACGAAACGACAGTAGTCCTCGTAACTGTGCTGCGGCAGTCCGCGCAGCGCCAGCACGGCGTTGCAACTGACGGCCAGATCGCCGATCGTGTTGAGCAGCGTTCCGTCGAGATCGAAAATAGCGAGTCGGGTCATCGGATTCTCTGTTTATTTTGCAGCAAAAATACGCAAAGCGGGGGAACCGGACAACTCCCTCCCCCGCATTTGTAGCTCCACCGCGACTCGAACGCGAATTTAGGGTTTAGGAAACCCTCGTTCTATCCCTTGAACTATGGAGCCTCGCAGCCCGCCCCGCAGTGCGGGCGGCCCCGAAAAAAAACGGAACCCGGCCGTCGGACGGCAGGCTCCGCAAAGATAGCGTTTTTTCCGCAAAAACAACGGGCGGACTCAGAAATTGAATCCCACACCGAACGAAAGGACGTGGGCGTGGAGTTTGTAATTGCCCGAAAAGATCGATTCGAGCTTCGTGTTGTCCTGATAGCTGTAAATCGGATAGGAACCCATCCGTTCGGGGTCGGCCGACGAAACGTAACAGTAGGCCACGTCGATCGAGACGAACTTGCGGGGACGGAAGCTCAGACCGGCCGTATAGGAGACCTTCGTCATCGAAGGCGTTTCGGGATTGAGGTAGTCGCTGCTCACGGGGCTTTCGTCGACGTACATACCCATGCGCGCCGTCAACCAGTCGCAGGCGCGGTACTGACCGCCGAACCGGAACGTGAGCGTATTGGAGTAGTTCTTCACCGAATAGATCGGGTCGATGCCCAGCTCCTTCTCGTTGAACTCCACGTTGAGCGCCTCGTAGGCCGACCAGCCGACCCATTGCAGATCGACGGCGAACTCCCACTTGGGTGCGGGGCGGAAGCTGACGCCCCACGTCACGGTCGTCGGCAGCGGCAGCTCGGCCGAGAAGGTTCCCCGATCCAGTCCGGGAATCACTTCGCTGCCGCCGGCCATCGTGCTCAGCGCGTTGAGCAGCGTAAGGTATTGCTGCGTCTCGGGCGAAACGTAGCTGAGCGCCGCACGGCCGCTGCCCACCTTCATATTCATGCGCGAACGCCACGACATGCCCAGCGACCACTCGGAATTGATATCCCACATGATGCCCGCATTGACGCCTACGGCCACATCGGCCGAGCCTTCGAGCCGTGCCGACACCAGCGCTTCGCCGGCATGATTCGCCGCGAAATAACCGGCTCCGGCATTGGCCTGACCGATATATCCGTTCAAAGCGGCGATTTGAGCGGCGATCTCGGGCGTCGAGGGCAACTGCTCCAACTGATCGACCTGTGCCTGCAACTTGCTCGCTGCCAATTGAAGGCCTCCGGCTGCCGTGGCACTTCCCGTCGCGACGGGAAGCATCGAACGCGACAGATCGAAATTACCCCACGTGATCATCAGACCCGCACCGATCGACACCCGGTCGCAGAGCTTGAACGACACGGTCGGCTGCACGGTATAGGCCGCAAGATTGATCTCCTGCACCAGATTCGCACCGGGCCAGTCGTCGCCCCAGTTCATCGACGAGCCGTTGGGCGTGAAGAAACCCAAGCCGACGGCCCAGCGGTCGGAAGGTTTGTAGTTGAAATAGGCGTAGATCGGCGTCGACATCTTGTTGTCGGACTCCCACTCGAGACGGTTGCCCGAATAGAAACCGTTCTCCATCGTGGGCGAAGGGGTATAGGTACAATAGGAAAGGATTCCCGCAGCGCCGACCGACAGGTCGAATTTCGAATCCTGGAACGCCGTGGCGGCGGGGTTGAAGAAGATGGATTCCGAATTGAGTTTCATGGCCGTGCCGACATGGCCCATACCCGTCTGGCGGGTCGAGAGGTTGTTTACCTGATAGCCCTCGGCCCGAAGACCGGTCGCCGAGACGACGGCCACGAGAAGCGTCAAAAGTCTTTTCATTCGCACAAATTTTAAACCGTTACGCCCCGAAACGCGCTCCGTTCCGAGACAAAAATCCGGCGCAAAAGTAGGAATTAAATGCCGCGTCGACAAATTATTTGGTCGTTATTTCCGAAATTCTGGAATATAAGTAAACATTTGGCCGAAAAAGGAAACTCCGTTCTCCGGACTTTCCCGAAATCGGCAACGACTGTTCCGTACACAAAAAATGCTTATCCGTAAAAAAATCGGGACGGTGTTCCCGTCCCGAGAGCCGACTGTTCCGGCGCCCGATCACTTCCGTGAATAATATTCGACGAGCACCTCGCCGTCGCCTTCGTCGTAAATCCATTTCATCGTCGAGACGGTTATTTCGGTCAGACAAGTCTGTTCATTCACTCCGTCATCCGTCGTCAACACGCCCGACATTTCGTCATAAGAGTAGGTCCCGTCGTAATACTCCTCGGGCGGGAAATCGTAATAACGATAGGTTCCGTCTTCCCGAAAGATCGCAATCGCTTTGTCCTCCTCTTCCACGGCCGTGAAACTGTCGACCAGTTTCCCGTTCCGGTAATACTCGTTCCTCTGAAATACCCATTCGCCGACGATCGATCCGGACTCGTCGTTCGGTTCGTCTTTTTCATCGGAACAAGCTGCGGCCAAGCAGGCCAAAGCCCACAGGCTTGCAAAAAACAGTTTTTTCATCGTCGATCGTTATTTAAGTTTTTCATATATTTTTCCACCTCGAACAGCACCAATCCCCGGTCGTATCGGGCATAAAGCAAATATTCTACGGATATTCTTCTTACCGGTTCCAGAATTTATATCCCATGAATGAATTCTGAAAATCCACGAGCGATTCCCGACAGTTCTATCAACAGATAAACCAAGACGCCCAACAACACGATCGAACAGACCGCTCCCAGATACAAAATAAATGAAATTTCTACTTTGACGTTCCGTTCGACCCGAGCTATCTCCAAGCCGTCTGCCGTCTGTTCCGGCGACTCGTCGAATCCACCTTTAACCAATCCGCATTTCGGACATACAGTCAATCCTTCCGGGACGAAATTCCCGCAGTTCTGACACTGCCAGTGCTCCTCCATTTCAATAATAGAATTCTTGCCGGCCAGCTCCTATCCTGCATATTTACAAAAAGAAAGTGTGGAGCCGATTTCGTTTATCGAATGGAAGGTTGTGGCGAACCCGAATCAGATAAACGATACAATACCCCACACCTGATAGATATGGGATACAGGCGCACAAAAATACGCCTTGCCATATACTAACAAGAAATGAGTGCTGTTCGTTGTCCCCGATTCAGTAGAAAATTGCCACATTTTCCATTCAGGACAGTGCGAAAACACTTTCTGTATGTCTGCCGCTTGCGCGACAAGACAAAAATAGAAATTATTTTTCACATTGAACAACACTCATGTAAAAACAGCAGCAAATTACGCCAAAAAGTTCCTGAAAATCAATATTGACTTCGAACAATGTTATTTCAATTTGGGAAACTGCGCGCTGCACGATCCCTCCGCATGCAACCGGAGGAATCATCGTCCGACGCATCCGCACGGACATCCGCCCTTTCAGCGAACGAAAAACGGAATCCCGCAGGATTCCGTTTTCCAGTCGTTCGGGCAGGATCACTCCTCCCCCATCACCTCGCGTCGATAGCGTTTCAGCGCCTCGCCCAGCACGCGGATCGCACGCTGCAAATCCTGCTGGCAAAGCACATAGGCGATGCGCACCTCGTTGCGACCGCACGTCGGGTCGGAGTAGAACCCCGAGGCGGGAGCCAGCATCACCGTCTCGCCCTCGTAGTCGAATTCGCCGAGGCACCACGCGCAGAAACGGTCGCTGTCGTCGATCGGCAGCCGCGCCACGGTGTAGAATGCACCCATGGGGATCGGCGAATAGACGCCCGGCAGGCGGTTCAGACCGTCGATCAGGCACTTGCGGCGGGCGATATACTCGTCGTACACCTCCGTATGGTACTCGCGCGGCGCATCGATCGACGCCTCGGCGACGATCTGCCCCACGAGCGGCGGCGACAGCCGCGCCTGGCAGAACTTCATCACGGCGTCGTGCAGCGCACGGTTCTTGGTGATGAGCGCCCCGATGCGGATGCCGCACTCCGAGTAGCGTTTCGACACCGAGTCGATCAGCACCACGTTCTGCTCGATCCCCTCCAGATGGCAGGCTGAGATATAGGGCGACCCCGTATAGATGAATTCGCGGTAAACTTCGTCCGAAAAGAGAAAAAGGTCGTAGCGCTTCACCAGATCGCGGATCTGCATCATCTCGCGGCGCGTATAGAGGTACCCCGTCGGATTGTTGGGGTTGCAGATCAGGATGCCGCGCGTGCGGTCGTTGATAAGCTCCTCGAACTTCTCGACCGACGGCAGCGCGAAGCCGTCCTCGATCGAGGCGGTGATCGGCCGGATCACGGCGCCGGCCGATACGGCGAAAGCCATGTAGTTGGCGTAGGCCGGTTCGGGCACGATGATCTCGTCGCCCGGATTGAGGCACGACATGAAGGCGAAAAGCACCGCTTCGGAGCCTCCCGTCGTGACGATGATGTCGTCGGCCGTCAGGCGGATCTGGTACTGGGCGTAATACTCGACCAGCTTTTCGCGCAGCGACCGGTAGCCGTCGCTGGGGCTGTATTCCAGCACGGTGCGGTCTACCTGCTTCAAGGCGTCCAGCCCCACCTGCGGCGTGGGCAGATCGGGCTGGCCGATGTTGAGATGATAGACCTTCACGCCGCGGGCCTTGGCGGCCTCGGCCAGCGGAAAGAGTTTTCGAATCGGCGACTCGGGCATTTCACAGGCCCGAAGGGAAATTTGCGGCATAGCGAGCGGTTTTCGTCTGTGACATCCTCAACGGATCGGATGTGCGGCAAAGATAGCGTTTTTTTCAGCGGATCGGTCGTTTCGCCCGTTCAGTCTTCGATCGTGCGCGACGGGCGGAAGCGCACGGCACGGCGCGCCGGGATCCGCACGGGTGCGCCGGTGCGGGGATTGCGTCCCATACGCTCGGGGTAACGGACGGTCGAAAACGTCCCCAGCCCCGTCAGCAGAATCTTCTCATCGCCGCGCAACGCCTCGACGGCGACCTTGACGAACGCATTGAGCGCCTTCACGGCATCGATCTTCGAAAGCCGCGCCTCACGGGCCACGGCCTCCGCCAATTGAGATTTGTTCATAACAGAGAGGGTATAAAGGTTACAACATTCTTCGTCTCGAAATCCTAACCGTATCCGACAAAGTTAATAAAAATTTCCCGAACATCCGTTTCGACCTTTTTCCCCGCCGGCAAAGGGAGACCGCGACCGCACGGGCGACGCACGGCAGGAACACGGACAACGGGCAAGCAGCCGGTCGGAACCGCGGCCGCAAACGGCCGTTCAGGAAGGCCGTGCGCCGACCGCCGCACGCCGGAAGGGCGCGGGCGAAATCCCGGCCGGAATTTGGTAAAATGGAAATAAGGTGCTACTTTTGTCGCCGGAAAGATGGCAGAGCGGTCGATTGCGGCGGTCTTGAAAACCGTTGAACCGAGAGGTTCCGGGGGTTCGAATCCCTCTCTTTCCGCAAACCAAATTACTTCCCGCGCACATACGGCTTCGGCACAAAAACCGCCGGAAGAGAGTCTTCGAAGACTTCCGGCGGTTCCTGTCAATCGAGGTAAAAACCTGTTTTTTTGGGCTAATCGTCATATTCCGTGCGGAGAATTTTCCCGTCGTCGTCAATGTGAAGCCTGAACTCGTCGCGCCCCTTGCGAACCTCCACTTCGTACCACTTGCCCGAAGGCGCTTCCACGACATCGGCCTCGTCGTCATCGAACGTATAACCGCCTTTCGAGACGGCATCCGTCACAGCCTTGGGAAGCTCTCGCAAACGAATCTCCCACTCGGTCCTCACCCACTCGTCGCATCCGTTGAATTTGAGCTCCTTTTTCGTTCCGTCGTGGAGAATCTCCACTTCGAGGAACCCGTCGTCGTAGTCGCGTTCGAGAATACGCGCTCCGGGGTACTTCTTTTCGATGAACGACTCTACGTCGCCGCCAGAGGGCAGACCTCCGGTCTGTCCCATGTCGATCACGGGACGCTCGATGATACCCGTGTCGTCCACATAGACGTTCACCGCGTCCCAACGGGTCTCCAGTTCGAAGACCCACCAGGTGCGGTTGTCGTTCGCGGCATTGGTCTCGACCTTCTCGATATCATCCACACTCCGATCGTTCGTGTAATGCTCCGACGTCTTCAACGCCTCGACGATATTCGCGGGAATCCCGCCGTTCGTCAGGTCCTGACGGTAGTAATCCGTCTTGGTGTAAACCCAGTTCTGGCCGCCGTCGAAATAGAGTTCCAGTTTGCGGTTGTCGAGAAGCGCTTCGACCTCCGTACCGCCGTTCTCCGCATCGATCTCCATCACACGGCCTCCCTTGTCCACGATATTGGTTTGGAGGTATTGCTCGACGCTGCCCTGCGGCTGCTGCGGAAGCTGATCTTCATAACCGTTGTCCGGAGCACCCGCCACCTCGTTGACCAGAATGCCGTCCTCGGAGAAATAGACATCCAGCGTAGTCTTCACACCTTTCGCCGAAGCTGACTCCACACCGATGACATAGACGACGATCGACTTTCCGTCGGCCGTCGGAAGCATCACGTCCCGACGTTCCAGCCTGTCGCATTTGCCTGTCGGGGTCCAGAGCGTCTCGTCGCCGTACTTGCTCGCACGGAAACCCTCCTGCACGGCCTCGGGGAGGTCGATGATCCGGAGATTCGTAGCCGTCATATCCCATACGCCGTTTCCGTTGCGGAACCATGCGTCGCTCTGACCTTCCGAAGCGGATTCGGCATCGGTCGTCGAAAGCGAGAAGTTAGCTACGGCATGTTCGCCCTTCACTGTCCACCGTACGTTCTGCGCTCCGGGATACTTTGTTTCGAAGGCGGTTTTGGCCGCTTCCGAAACTTGCCCCGGATTTCCCGGTCCGTCGTCGTACTCATTCTTTTCACAGCCCATGATCAGCAACGCCGCTGCCGAAAGAGCGCATACAATATTGATTTTTTTCATAGTTTTTCAGTTAGAATATTTGTCTTTAATCGTCGATGTCTATAACGTTGAATTGATTGTCGAATTTGATCTCCAAACCGTT
>ENA-ORUF01000349-ORUF01000349.1-human-gut-metagenome-genome-assembly--contig:-NODE-349-length-68704-cov-5.109820_pt1 | contig 68704 bp, 64 predicted proteins | sample MGYA00242077_ERZ509203 | MGnify/ENA primary metagenome ERZ509203 (study PRJEB26280, sample SAMEA2338834) | human gut metagenome | biome: human gut; feature: human-associated habitat; material: faeces... | reverse complement strand
CTTCTCATACAAAAGTATCTGACACCTGTCAGGTACAATCGAAAATATCCTATCCCCCTCCGTCCAAAGAGAAATAGGGATTTCATGTATCGGGTTGCACAAATCTCGTTACCATTATACTGCATTATGAGGCAGATATGCAATCTGTCTTTTTGTCATACACAAAAAAATGATTTGAACTCATCATACACCTGCTTTCTACGCATTAGTGCACCAAAAAAATACAGCATTTCTTAACTGAACAGTATTTTCAATGCATGAACGCATATGATATACTGTTTTCATCATAAAAAACCTTATCTAAATACAGTTCATCACTCTCTGCCTTAACTTTCATAAGACAGTAGAGAACCACTGTACTAATAATGATTACGAACCAAATTAACACTTTGCCCATTCGACCTGAAACTTTTATCTTTTCGGCAAGCTGTTCCTGTGTAATAACCTTTTCTTTCCTAAGTTCTTTTAAGAAACGTCCAATCTTTTTCTGATCCATACTGTTTCCTCCTTTCATTGACAGAGTAATATTATTCTACTAAACATAACACGACACAAAGCGAGAAAATGCCGTATTTACGCTATTGGACAAACCTGTCTAGTATTATTTATATTGGCTTTAGCCCTAAAAACTTCGATTGATCTAAGTATTCTCAGTTACACCTTCTTGCCCTTCGGACAAGAAGTATCCCTCGCTCAAAGAGCTCGGTCAATACCGATTTTCCCATACATATACTGCCTTTATAGTATAAGAACTGTTATCATGTCTTTTTAAGCACTAAATTTTTAATCCTTCTCTTAAAGTAACCCCATACTTATCCAAAAGAAGTGCTTCAAGCTCTGCCCTTCCTTTTTTCCCTAAATTTCTTACCCTCAATAAATCACATCTGGAACAGAGAACCAATTATTTTAACGAATTTATTCCGGAACGCCTGAGTGCATTCTCGACTCTGACACTAAATCCTATCTCATGTAAGGGTACATCTTTCACCTTAAATAATTCATCAGATATCCCGCTAGTTAAAAATGCTTCCTGAATTTTAATAATTATATTCTTCTTTGCATTAATTATTTCCTCATCAAAAGAGTCCGGATATAATGCACAGTACACAACCAGCACATCATCAACTTCTGTATCATTTTTAAGATCACTGCAGCCCTCTATCTTTTCAATATTTAGCTGGTTCCTTTTCCCGGCGCTGGTACTTTTCGTCTCCACAAATCCAAGACAATACTCACCTTCCGGGAATCCCTTTAGTTTTAAGAGTTCCGGCTTAAAATTATACTTTTCATGTGCATCTTTCGTATCCTTTACATATGAACCTCCGTTTTTTGGCTCATCTTTTCCCGGAACAATTCCCTTATAATAATCCATCCATGCAATGTTACAAAACAGTATTCTCAAAAAATAGCCCCCGTTTCCTATCCGTTTAGTTTATACATTATTGCTTCTGAAATATTATACCACATAAACAAATATTTTTTTCTTTTTTGTCGTAATTTGTCAATTAATGTCATTTCAAGTTCTGCTCTTCCTATTTTCATATTAACATAAAAAATAATAACAGTAATTCAAATAGAAACCTCCTGACATAAAAAATCAGCCATTTGATCCTTTTCAAATCCAAACGGCTGACACTCATTTTCTTTTTTATTTCATATATTTTTTAAATACACTTATAAACTTAACCGCCTTGTCTATCATCTCATTCATTAATTCACCATAATTTGAATGATCATCAAAATTAAGTCCATAAATCTTATGCATTATTCTTGAAGCCTTCTTATCATCCAGTCTGCGCCACTCCAATGGAAGATTAAGCTTTGCTTCTATTTCTTCCTTTTGCGATTCCAGAGAATCATATAATTCCTTATCATCATTTATGTACAATTCAACAACAACACAGCCTTCTTTATTTACCAGATTAAGAGCAACATGTCCAACACTAGTTCCAATGGCAATATCATACCAGTGATCCGTAGAAGCCTTTCTAATCTTAAATGGCTTTCCCCGCTCCACTATAACATCATTAAACTGCGTCCAGAATTCAAGTCTTTCAGACTGCGATTTATTAAGATCCGAAGAACCCGACTGATTTTTGGCATTTTTAATAAAGCCGTTAGGCTTTTCGACTACCTCAAACATAGGAGCCGGATTAGAATCGCCAATTTTGTATGCATGAACCTCAATAAGAAAGAAGTTAATATTTGTAGATGTATTATTATTAAGCCATTCTACAGCACTTCTGTGTTCTTCTCTCGCTTCCTTTACAATCCATACAATTACATTGGCATCAAGTCCTGACGCATATGTAATAATTTTCCCCAAATGGTCATGGTTTGAAGCTTCCAGCTGGTTTTCAATAATAACCTTTTCACCAGTAACCTCATCTTTTCCCACCAAGTCACATCTGTAAGCACCGACATATACTTCTGTCTCAACCTCTGTTAATGAAAGCCCAATGGCATCATTAAGTAGTTCCAGATTTTATTTATCTGAAAGCCATTTAGAAAAATCATACTGCTCATGCTCCCAGAGCTTTCTTATATCAACTTCAACAAGTTTTCCCATTTTAGCAATTGCCATTTCCCTATCTCCAATACACTACATAATCATTTAACTTTTATATTGTAACACATTTTATATAATTTCCATCAATGTTTATGTGTTTTATGTGCTGGCAGCACATAAATCTAATATTTTTCCAGCCTCCTTAACCTCATCAATATTTGACTTTAAAATATACCCATTTAACAATTATTACTGGAAACAAAGCAATAAATCTGACTGATAAATAATAAGGAAGAAATTATGGATAAATATAATAATCTTGATACCTGCAATGTTTTATATAACCGCCCATCGCAGCTAGATATAACATATGCATCAGAAAATATTAATGATGATAACAGGTTAGCTTATAAGTTAAAGCTCTTACAATTATCTCCAGCATTCTTACGTGAGGGTGCGTATGAATATTTCAAGACAGCGGTTGAGAACTGTATTGATGGAAATGTTTCTGAACTTTTATGTCTTTCCATTGCACTAATGGGAGGAGCATATAAAGAGCAGCTTAATTACCTTGGACTTTTTCCTATTAAAGAAGTTACCGGGAAATCCTCTGTATGCCGATGCTACATACAAAACATCAATAAAAGAACCTTTAATATTGGTACAAACATCATAGATACAATACAGGCCAAAGACTCTGAGAATAAGGGAAATCAGATATTTTACCATTTAACTGATGCTGCAAGAGAATTGTGTGCCGAAAAACTTTCTTTATTAGGAGAGCACCCACTTAAGAAAAATATACAGCTAAAAGACTTATCATTAACTCACAATCATAACCTTGAGCATGCTGCCGGCATAATAGACCTGTATGCATATATCTTAGGAAATCCCTACTATCCGGCTCAATTCGATTTTTCCTATGAGCATATCTGTAATATATCTGATGAAACCTACTTTGTTGCAGACGGATTAGTAACCACAATGTATAAGAACGAAACTGACAGTGTATTTAAGACAACAGATTATATTGAAGTTGATACAGGAAGTCAGGGAAGTGAGATTATAAAAGAAAAACTCATTAATTATATACACTTTTTTGAAGAAGGAACACATCTTTTTCCCCTTACCACACTCACATTTTTATACCACCCTTCCGGGTTATGTTCAGGCGTTCCGGCAAAAAAACTTTGACAGGTGAAAAGAAACCGACGCCACTTGAAAGCATGGCATTTCTCTATCTTGAAAAGATGTTTGAGAATATCAATTTATCCGTTGATGACATAATAAAAATCATTAAGAAAGGAAATACCGGTAACAAAAATGCAGGCTGTTCTGATAAATCTGATAAAGCTTCATCATATACTCACCTGATTGACAGTCTATCAGCAATCGAATATAGAGAACTTTTTTCAGATAACACAGATTGGTTATTGGATATTTTAATAAGGATATCTAATATGGGATATGGTAATAACCTGCTATGCAGCTTATACAAAAAATGCCTGTATGAATATGCTAATGAAAGAAGTGTTGATAACACTGGTACTGCAGATACTTTTTGGAAACAGGCAAAAGAAGAGATAAATGATACAATAGAGACAAAGAGTACAAAGGAGACATACAGTACAGTTCATACATATGATAATGAAGGTACATCTAAGCCAGACAATACAGACAATACAAATGATACTTTCGATACAAGTGAAGAACTGCCTGTTAAAAATGATTCAATTTCAAATTCCTATCAGGAAAAATATGTAAGAAACTTAAGAAAATACCTTCGAAGAAGAAATCTCATATTCGAAAAGGCAGTAGATTTTATAAGAACTGATGATCCTGGAAGTTATGAAAAATTTGTATCCTTATGTCTTAATGGCTTATCTGTCTCATGTGTATTCGGCGGGGACTTATATGCTACATTCCTATCAGCTCACCCAAATATGACAGGGCTTTATGAATTTTTAAGGAAATGGATTATAAAAAAAGCTTTTTACTTTAACATAAGTGATACCCCAGGACTTGACGCGAGTACAGCATACCTACCGGCTGCCATTCTTGGAAATGCAGGAAATACTTTTGTGTTAAAGAATATTTTAACCTTCAGGGAAGTATCAGGTTCTATACATACATTCGCCATTGAAGATATTTCAACTGATTATGCTGCAAGAATTAGAATTAAGAAAGCCATAAGTACAGACTCCCTTCGGAATTCAAAAATAAGGCTTTTTATTATAACCGATAGCTACGAAGATGCTTACTTACTCTTATCCTCTTTTTGTTACATGGAAAACAAAGGCTGTGTAACAAGTAAATTAGATAATTTATTTGTTACACACGGGCATTTGGAAACTGTAACTGATGATTACAGTCCCACATTTATTCCAAGAGAATATCTGCTGAGACATCTTTATGAGGGAACAGGCTTTAAAGAAGAATCAAAAATCACACACAATACAACTGATACCGGTGCAGTTAATATATGTATGTCAGAACGCTTATGTTTACGTCCATTTGTCTTTACTGATACTTCATTCTTAAGTAAATGTATCAATATGTATGATGGTTCTAATTCAAAAAACGGATTTAGAATTTTTTTCAAAGATAAGTTAAGTAAAGTATCCGGCTGCCCTGATATCAAATTTATTTAAAATGAGAGTCACTCACAAACACATCAAAAAAGGATACAGGCAATTGCACATAGCATAATACCTGTATCCTAAAATTTAATATTCAAAATCTTCTGCATCTTCTATGATTTCTTCCAGACAGTTTCCATCAAAAAAACAATGCTCATAACCTCATCTACAGATTCTGCAACTGTCTCATCATCACCATACCACATCACAAACTTGTTTAAAGATAAAGGGTCAATCCCACAGTTTTTTCCATTATATTCAAATGTAATTACTCCGATAAGATTTCCTAAATGCTCTCTGATATCCTCTGCTGTCATATGTGTTTCTCCTCCAGTCCGTTACTTTTACGCTTTAGTTCAAACCACAAAATCTTATCACATTATCTTATACATTACCATATCATTTCATCTATTATATGAATAATCAATAATATGATATGCATTAATGCTCACTCCAAATATGTATGAAAACTTTAGATATTCCCGTCAGCCTGTCCTATATTTACTCCTGTACCTCCATTATCTCATATTTCTTAGAATAATCTTGCTGTTCATCAATTATTATTGTACATTCAGCTATGCTGTTTGCATAGCCAAGTATTGCACCATACTCATTCACAACATAATATTTATATCCGTTTGGATCCATTCCTATGAATTCGATAAGTGTATCATTGATAAGATTGCTCTTTACCCTTTCAAATTTTTCAGCAAATCTTTCTCTTTTATTAGCCAGATATGTATCATCATGATGTATAAGATGTTCCATTATTTCAAATATATCATGCTTTAACTGATCTTCTATGACATTCATCTTTAATAAGACTGTAAACCCCTGTTCATAAATATCAGTAATTTTATAGCCCTTTCTATATAATCCTATAGCAATCACCAGCCTGTCACTAAATTCAATTTCTGTTATATTCCAAATGTCTTCCAAATACTCAATATCAACATCTATCGGTCTGTAAATTCCTTTGGGTTCTTCGCCTTCATTTTTTCTTGGAAAAATCACTCTTTTATGTTCTTCATAATTATCCTCAAAATTTACTTCATCCAATATATTTCCAAACATCATTGTATCTGCCGATACATCGAATATTTTGCATACATTGGCTAAAATATCAATTCCGGGACTTGCCGTTCCTTTTTCCCAGTCTGATACTGTCTGTCTTACAGCACCTAGCTTTTCTGCCATCTGCTGCATTGTTAATTTCTGTGAGTTTCTTAAGTTCTTTAAATTTCTTGCAAATGTTATACTTTCTCTTTTCATCTTTATATCCTCTCTTCATTTGATGAATTAATCGTACCACCTGCCAAAGTGTATGGCTAGCAGAGTATTTTAACATTTTGGTACTTCTTAGCCTTACAAAGGTAATTATTTTTAACATTCCCATAATATGTCCACTGATAATATTTAGGGATTTTGCTTATACCTTAATAAATTTTCTACTTATGTGCTCCATCCGGTAAACATATTCATTTCTATTTGTGTTGAGAAAAATTTCATGTTATCATATATTCAATGTTACCGATTTGGACCCATTGATGGTACTTATTCCAGGATAAAGGCAGAATAGACTTTTGGAAATAAGGAGGTGGGACAAATGGCAAAACAGTATCAGGAATTTGAAGTTGATGATTATACAACAATTCTTTTTGAAACAGACGACGATGATGAGCCTCTTAATGCTACTGATCTTTTATGTATTCTTAACGAGTATGAATTCAGATGCATTGAAGAGAACAGGCGTCTTAAGCGTAAACGCACAATCGTAATAGAGTAATAGATTAAAATGCCGAAGGCAAGTATTTATGCTTGCTTCCGGCATTTATTTTATTAAATGTCTCTTGTTAATCATTATTTGCGAGCAGAATAATGTATAATTGCAAAGTGAAGTCAGATTGTTTTGAACAATAATTAATGAGGGATGTAGTTATTGATCCTTTGAAAGAGGTAATATCATTAAAATATAGCACAAGTAGATATGCTAATCTGCCGATATAAGGTATAATAAAAGGGTTATGTATAATGGATTAAAAATCAACCGAGCAAGATAATGAAATAAATATCAGATGAAGAATATAATAAAAACATTTCAGAAGCAGGGGATATTGAAGCAAAAACTACTGAACTTCAAGTAACATTAAAGAATTTAAAATAGGAGAATTATTACATGGGGTATAACAATAATTATGCAGGAATGCATTTGATAAGATACAGTCACTATGGACAATATGATGATTTGCAATATTATGATAAACTGGCAGAACAAGAGAATCAATTTAAAATAAATGCTAGGTCTGAAAGTATCAAAAGTACAAACAAAAAAAAGAAAATCAAAAAGAAATTACTAGTGGAATTAAATGATAAATATGGTGGTGGTTATGGAGTTGATGAATTGATTGATACACATCATTTTGTTTATTCAAATATAATCATATCGAATGTAATGATTATTGCCATGAAAAATAAGAAAGATATATATGAAATATTAATTGAGTGCGAAAACATCATGAATAATGATTATCGGACTAATGCAGTTCCAAAGATTAGTTGGTCCTATATGCCGCAAATGGATAAACTTATGATTTTTTTGTCATTACTTGCTGAAAAATTAAATTGCAATATATGGGATTTTTTTGTAAATGAACCAACACAAAGAAAGTCCTTTGTTTATGATTTAATTAAACAACTACAAGCAGGTCTATATTTATATCCTGATGAGGGAGAAATCAATATGGATCAGAGTGCGGAATTTTCCTATAGTAATTTTGATCATACATATGGTATGTCTAGCGTAATACATCAGCCATTTTATCGTAATATGGCATTAACTTTTTCAAAAGAAATTTATGAAGATGAAATTGATTATTCTGTTTCATTTGGAGATATGACAATAAACTCAAACACAAAACTTAATTATATTTGTAAAGGGGCTTATCTTTGGCAAGAGAGTAGTGGCGAACTAAAAGATTATATCGAAAATATAATCAGTCAGCATTCTGAATGGAGAGAATGAATGCTAAATTGAAGGATGTGATTACATACAAAATTTATTTCCTGTATTTATAGAAATCATTGGATTACTGTTTTATAGTGTATCGCATGATTATAAAGTGCTTACAAAAAATATGAAAATTCAACTTAAATATTTATTATGGGGGCATTTATGTACGATGGAGATAATCACTTTCCGCACGATGGCAAACAAGGCAGATGTGGCTGTGCTGAGGGATATAGCTAGGTTGATAATGATTACAGTAGGAATCGTGGCGGTTCTTTTAGAGGCGGTTGTAATGGTACGACCAAGTTTCTAATTGCAATTGGCATATGTATTATTATTGGTTTATTTAATGAACTGCTCGCAGCATTGATACTAATCATTGTAGGATTTATTTTAATTATGAGTAGATGAAGAAATACATGTAAGAAATGCTAGTTTAGCATAAACTGATATGTCTGTTTAAACGAAAAATATAAACGTTCAAACCATGTACCTGTAACCAATCCAAAAATTTGCTATAACAGAAATAATTCATTTGTACAATTTTAACATATTGTACAAATGAACTATTTACTATTTTTCAGGTTATTTGCAGGTACATGGGTTAGTGCATTTTCGGTAGCATACAATATACTCTGTCACACTTTTCTGTAAATATACAGGTCTCACACATAACATCACTCATTGCCTGTGCAACAAGATACTCATCACTTGGAAGCTCGTATTCATCTATCCTTTTTATTTCTTCCGGATTTCTTAAACCAAAATCAATTCTCTTTCCATTACCTGTTTTTAAATATCTGTAAACATCCGCAAAAAATGAAACAGAGTCTCCCACTTTGTAATTTTCAAATCCGCTAGAAGACATCCATACATGTTCTTCTTTACCATCAAAGCAGACACCATCCATGTACATTCCGGATACATAGATTCTCTCAAAACATATATTTCGATGATTTTTCTTTTCTATGCGACCTTTAAATTCAATTCCACAGTTTCTATATACCATTTCAAAATAATGCCTGCTCTCTTTTCCTGAATTCTTCATAACCTCAAGATACTCATCATAGGTAAGTTTATCTCCTCCTACAACCTCATCTTTTGATTCAGGACTAAAATCAATGGTTCCCCATTGTGTAATAGCGCATGTGTTGCTCCCATAAAACTCTTTTTTAAGTTCTTTCCATTCTGACATATATGTCACCTCCGTTAATAAGTGCTACTTTTCCTGTAGCCTGACATGTTAACGGTTTATTTTTGAAACACTTATTCCTCTTCAAATGTGAAGTCATTTCTTTGCATAACTTCTGTAGATGTAACATATTCATCCTTAAGAGCCTTTACGATTTCCATATGCGGTTTTGTCAAATGCTCCTGCTGAGCCTCCTTACTTATCCATCTCTCTGTAAGAATAATTGTATCATTCTCCGGATGAGATGTATAGTAATATGCTTCACAACCATATTCTTTTCTTACTGTTGCTTCAATATTTGCCTCTGTAAGTTTTTCTCTAAATTCTTCTACCATTCCTGCCTTGACATGATAGACAACCTTTAATATGAGTGTATCCATAAATAATCCCCGATTCCTTATCTGTCCTTCTTTAAGTTTTCAAATTTTTCCTGCATTGTTATATTACCTTTTGTAAGTTTCTTAATGCTTACTTCATCCACCTTATTATTGGCTATTCTTAACTGATTATCAGAACCTAACAGCTCCTTCTTTACCTTTTCAAGATGCTGGATAGTCTTATCAATTTCATCTACAGCCTTATCAAAATGAGAATGAGCTATCTCATAATTTCTGCTGAAGTCATTCTTAAAATTCATAAGATTTTCTTCAAAATTTGAGATATCAATATTCTGGTTTCTAACCACTGCCAGTTCCTGCTTATATTCCATAGCATTCATGGCAGCATTTCTAAGTAAAGTTATAATAGGTATAAAACATTGCGGTCTTACAACATACATCTTTTCATATTTATAAGATACATCAACGATTCCGGCATTAAACAACTCATTGTCACTCTCAAGCATTGATACAAGTACTGCATACTCGCAGTTCTTTTGCTTACGGTCCTTATCAAGCTCCTTATAAAAATCCTCGTTCTTATGCTTAGTTGCCGTCTCATCCATTTCATTTTTCATTTCAAACATAATGGATATAAGCTCAACACCGTTTTCGTCAGTCTCACGATATATGTAATCACCCTTACTTCCACTCTTGACATCATTATCCTTTTCAAAATAAGCATTTCTAAAGGCCGTAGCCCTTAACTGGTTAAACTGTATCTCACAGTGCTGCTCTAAAGTCTCACCAACCATCTTGGTGGACATTTTCGTTTTAAGATCCTTATAATAAGCTATCTGCTCATCTTTCTGTTCCAAAAGAAGTTTTCCTTTGTCCTTTTCATGGGTCAGCTGGCTCTCTAAGTCCCTTTTTTCTTCTTCTACTTTCTGAACAGCCTCCATTACGGCAATTTTCTTTTTATCCTCACTACTATCAAGCTGAGCCTGCAGCTTTGCAGTCTTATCAGTTGCCTTTTCAAGCTGACTCTTTAATTTCTGAATCTCTTTTTCATGTGCTTCCTGACTCTTAAGCTTAATTTCACTCTCCTTAGCTTCCATCTCAATCTTATGAGTCTTTACCATATGTTCTTTCAACTCAGATACACGGTTCTCAAGATCCTTTTCAAATTCCTTATCCCTTATCTGCTGTACTATTGAACTTAACTCTGTATCGTCTACAGTAAATGCCTGTCCACAATGAGGACACTTCAATTCTGCCATGTAAAAATCCTTCCCCTCCTGTAAAATCATATCTTGAAATTTTCTATTTCAATATCATTTATTACATCCATAACATATATTTCAGTCCTTCTCTTAAGCTCTTATTATGCAACGAGAGTCATTTTAATTCTCATCAAGCATAATTCTCCTTTCCAAAGTTCATTTGCTTTGCACACTATTTTCACATTTTTTTAATTGTATTCTTTGTGAATAATTAGGTCTATCAATTACCACTTCTTCCATTTCTAATTCTTCTATTAATTTCAGAAGGTTTGCAAGCATGCCCTTTATATCTTTGCGAAAAGGCTTTGGATCAGAAACTACAGCATTATGTAAATATGACGATAATTCCCCAAAATATAAGCATCCTCCGTTTTTTTTCAATATGCCTAGTAACCATAAATATGAATTACTCCACCTGAAAACTTCTTTCATTTTTTCTTTATTTCCTTCAAAAGTCTCATCTAAAAATTGAAAATACTCTCCAGGTTTTAATTCAAATTCATCTGGTAACTCATGAGAAAAAAGGGTTTCGATGTGCGGCGTAAATAATTTCATTATTGAAGAATTCCAACAAAACCCTGTAACATTACCATCATACTTTATATTCTCTAATTGTGTTTCAAGAATACTTTTTATTTCATCATTAATCAAAATCGCATCTTTAAATAAAGAATGTATCTTGTCAATATCATTTGATTCAATATCGACAAAAGCTGCCATTTCCATATTTCCTGATTTACCAATGTTAAGTCCAGAATCGGTAACATTTGCACTTCCAATAATTCCTCTCTTATTGTCTACAATATATGTCTTAGCATGTAAATCAAATCTAATATACACCTTCCATCCATGATTCATCCCAAAATCCAATATTCTAAAGTCTGTACTCCCTTTTAGGATATCATCCAATCTGAATCGAACTAACAGTTTCTTATCCCTAATTTCCGGATTAATATGGCAATCAAGATATTTTAGTGTTTTTTCTTTACAATATGCAGTTATAATCTGCACAGAGTCTGTTGCTTTATTCAATTCCCTCACTATAGCATCCATTATTTCATTTGAAAAAAGAATTGACATATACCATCACCTTATTTCTTTGCAAAATTCTGTTGTTCATTAATATATCTTCTTAATTTTTCATTCCAAATTGCTATCAAATTATCATTTTGTTCCTCTTGAGACTTTTTAGTTTCATCAACGGCTTTTACAAGTGAAGCAACAAATAATTCAAAAGCTGTCTTTACATCTATAGAATTAAAAATTTCCTGTAAAGTAGTTTTATAAAAAATATGATCCATATTAAATGTCACCAAACAACTACCCAATTCAAATGAATAATCAAATAATCCAGCTGTCCTTCCTAAGTTTTTGTGAACAACATTAACCTTATTGTTCATATAACTATTTATATCTTCTTCCGTAGGATTCACTATACCTTGTTCTTTAAGTTCTTCTTTTGTCTTTTCTACCAATTTTTCTATAGGAGTATTTTGGCGAATCTCTCCCGTTGCACTTTCTGGTTCATCATTTTCACTTTCTTCCGCTGAATTTATTATCTGTGCTGTTGGAGGAATAATATCTTGTATGGTTCTTGCATTTTCTCTTGTTTTCTTATTTGCTGCATACATTGCAGAAATAGTATCATGGATAATATCATATAATTGCGCCCATACTGGCTTAACTTCTTCATCAATATAATCATTTGGTTCAACTCTTCTAAGTTCTACATGCTGCTTATTATTTGCCACACCAAATGCTTCGTCCAATTCCGGATTAAATCTAATCTCACATCCCCACCATCTATGCTCTGGCTGGTTAACATTCTCATAGAAATCAAATTGTCCAAAATCAATTTCCCTGTTTGCTCGAACAATAGATATTCCCTCTAACTCTTTAACATGCTTACCAAGAAGTGTTTGTCCAGGATTACCAGCAATAGCCGTTTTATCATAGAAAATATTCTTAACAATTGAAAACTTTATTTCAATTGTTGACTCCTTAATTTCTCCGGTCTCAGGATCATTATATTTAATCACAAAAGGTACAACCCCATCTGGGTATTCAGCATTAGCATATGGTTCAAATACTGGAACTGTACAATCCACATTGTACCTAGGTGAAATAACTCCTGGATTATCCGGATTACCTAATACATAGTTATTCTTCATTAACATCAATGGATCATTTGGCATTATCTCATGTGTAATATCTTGATTCTCATGATGCACTAATCGAATACTACTTGTTCCTTCGCTAATAAAATATCTAAACTTCTGTCCTAATGAAAAATCAAGTTTTTTAAATAGAAAATTGACTGTTTTAGGCACAACTCTATCACAATTTTTCCAAAGTACAAAAGTTCCATGTTCTAAAAAATCATATTCCTTATTGCCATCTGTCGATACAACTTTATATTTTAAATACTTTCTGTATTTTTCAGGAATTTCAGCACTAATTGGGTCTTCAATTTCTGTCTGTTCTTCATTTTTAATCTTATTTATATCCAAAAAAACTTTCTTACAATTCTCATATCCACCTTGCCACGAATATACATCAACTGCTGGACAAGCATATAATGAAGCTTGTGGCAATCCAACACCAAATCGTCCCATTCCTTTTCTATCAGTTCTTGTAGAGTATCCAATTCCAAGGCAACCCTCAATTTCCGAATAAGACATTCCGTTTCCATTATCCAAAAATGCAATTTCAGAAATATTATTTCTTCCTGTATTTGAATTATATGCCTCTGACACTATAACAATAATGTCTTTTGCATTTGCCTGGACAGAATTATCAATTATTTCTGACATTGCACACTCGATATTTTTATATCCTGTATTTCGTAATGCATCTCCCATTGTTTTTATTACAAATATATCTTTTGCCATTATTTCCTCCTATGCACCCCAGTAATTATTAAAATGTGAAAAAGCCATATTTTCATTATATTGTTTTAAATTATCTTTAACGTCTACTAACAAACACTTTTCATTTCCACCCATTTGTGGACCTCTTAACCCTCGTCCCAGCATTTGGCTATATAAGACAACGGATTGTGTAGGTCTTGCAATAAATACACACTCTATATTTGTAGCATCAAATCCCGTTGTTAGAACTTCATAATTTATAAGAATGTTCATCTCATTTCTTGTATCTTTAAATTGCTCAATTGCTAAAGAACGTTCAAATGCAGGCATATCACCATATACAACCGCATTTGGAATATCTTCTAAAGTAAGCATTGCTGATAAAAGTTGAGCATGTTTGACGGAACATGCAAAAACAATTGTAGGCTTTTTTTGCATATTTAATTCTCGTAATTTTTGCAGTATTCTTAGATTTCTGCTCTTATTCCTACCAATCATTTCTAATGCCGACTTAGAAAAATCATCGTACCCATGTAAGGATGCAACAACACGTATCTTATTTATCTCTTCATCAGATAGACTATCAGGGTATATCAGTTCTTCCTTTTCTATTTTGGCTAAAACACCTCTATTTTGAAAGTATTTAATCACATCTACTTCTGCCTCTGTATTTGCAGCTTCTTGTGCTGATAAATTAACGGCATTCATTAATTTTGTGTCAATGTTAATAATTCTATTACCAAACATAGAAACTAATAGACTATTGTCAAAACTTTGATTTGTAGTTCTTCCAGGCGTTGCAGAAAGTCCCATAAGCGCTCTGTCTTCTAATCCACCTGCTCTTGTCATTATTTTCTCAATAATATTTCTTGTTTCAGTTGCTGATGCTTTATGTGCTTCATCGTAAACTAAAAGCCTCGTATCTCTTACAATTGCACTAAATAATTTTTCGTTACTATTATGTATCGCCTGAAGTTTTTGAATTCCACAAACCATAAATCCATTAAACCCATCCTGAGGAACTTTAATATCAAAATCACCCCACAACTTATATGTATGTATTACTCCATTACCTATATTTCTCCAAACATTGCAAAATGTGCTATAGGCCTGTTCTAATAATTCTGTTGTATGCGCAATCCACAATACTAACCCTTTTTTATGTAAATTATAATTATAGTGATGACAGATTATATGTATTGCTGTTTTTGTTTTTCCTGTACCAGTAGGCATATGAATCAAAAATCTTTGCAAATCATAATCAGATTTCAAAATATTTAAAGCCTTTTGCCTTATAATATATTGATAATCTAATAATTCATAAAACTTTTCATTTGCTTTAACCTCTTCTTCCGCCTCACTAGTTTGTACTTTCTTTTCAAAAACATCATCTGATGCATACGATAGTATCCCTAATAAGTGCTTTGTCAGTCCCGACTCTTTCCAACTGGCATTTGAAACAACTTCTACCAAAACATTAATATCTTCACACTTTGAGTATTTTGCCGGCAAATCCACTCTAAAATTAAGAATATCCTGAGTTGGCAAAGATTTTAATAATCTTAACCTGAATTCTCTGTTTTTAAGTATTGATACACCATAAATACAAAGAATCATATCACTCAATCTGCTCTTTGAAGCAAAAGCTTCATTTCCAATATTCCATTCAAGCAAAGACTCAACTAAATCCGTTCCAAGAAATTTCTTTAATTCTTCCGTAGAAAATTGCATCATATAATTTTTTAAAACTTTATGATCCATATTCTTACTCCCCTATTTCCTCCATTGCATCAATTAATAAATCAATATCGCTTTTTGTAGTAAATTGCCCTAATCCCACTCTAACAGTTCCCAATGTTGCCTCATCTTTCAAATATTTGTGTATGTAAGGTGCACAATGATATCCTGTTCTTACAGCAATGTCAAAATCCTTATCTAGGATATCTCCAACATCATCTGAGCTAAATCCATCAAATGTAAACGATACAATTCCAACATGATTCCTTAAATCTGATGGTAAGAACATTTTCACACCCTTGATTGTCGACAATTTCCTAATTAGATAATCTGTCATAATCTGCTCATGTTTAAAATACTCTTCTTGATTAAGGCAATCAAGTGCTGCATTTAAACCTGCAATTGCGACAATATTTGAACTAGATGATTCATATCTTGTTTCCTTCCCTAATGGCATTTCAAGATTTAGTGAATCACTTCCTGTTCCACCAACAATAAACGTTTCTAGTTCAATTCCCGAAACATTTATAAATCCTCCTATTCCAAAAGGGCCGTAAAGTGTCTTATGACCAGCAAACCCAATAATATCTACATCTAACAAATCTGCTCTTACATCCACAAGTCCTAATGATTGAGCCGAATCTAGTATATTTATACTTCCATGTCTTTTGGCCTCTCTAAAAATATCTTTGATAGGGAGAATATATCCCGTTACATTACTTACATGAGTACAGAACACCGCTTCTGGTTTATCTTTTGAAAACTCATATTTCATTTTTTCAATATCAATTTCCATTCCCTCATTGAGAGGGAGTTCTTTAATAATAAATTTTTTCTTTTTTGACAATTCATAGAGACTTCTTGCAACCGCATTATGCTCATATGGTGATACATATACAACTGCCTTTTGTCGAAGTCCAAGACCATTAATAATCTGATTCATTGCTATCGTTATCGATGGTGAAAAAACCACTGCCGACGATACATCAACATGAACTAATTTTCTAATTTTAGCCTTTGTCTCCGTAATCATCCTGCTAGCAACTTGCGCAGCCTTGTAAGAACCTCTTCCCGCATTAACTGCACCTTCTCTATTCATTTTATCCATTGTCACATACACATTCTCTGGTTTAGGGAATGTTGTTGCAGCATTATCAAGATAAACCATATTATCATTCCTTACTTTATTATTTTTTCAATCATTTCAAGAAGAATAGACACCCTATCATTAACACTCAAGTCATCATATTCGTCTAAAGTATCCTCTATTATATTTCTTAACACGCTACCTGTTGATTCATCTGCATGGCTATATAACTTACTGATTGTTTCTCCATTTCGACCGGTGAATGTTAGTTCAAGTTCTCCTGTGGAAGATTCATCATGTATCGCTTCAATATCAGCCTTAATTGTTTCGATCTCTTCTGTAAAATTATCTAACGATCCTTCATACCAATTTTCCATATACACATCAGTAATTGATTTTACCACTTTTCCAGCAACATCTTGATTACTGTAAACATCTAACGATTCAAGACATGACATAAAGTTAGTTGTTCTTCCACTATATAAGCCCTGTTTTGACCTCTTACTTTGCTTATCATACCATTCCTTTAATGTATGATATAAATCATGTTTTCTCTTAGGATCCCAAGTATTGTAAATCACACTTATGACTTGTTCTTCAATCCACGAAAAATAATCATCCAAATATGTTTTACACTCATCAAGAACTTTAAATGTTTTTTCTAAAGAATCTGAATTGAATGCTTCTGGAAAATCCACAAAAAGTATCTCAAAAGGATTATACTCTACTTTTTGCATTGCTTTTTTGACCGACTTAATTGCTTTAACCATACATTCATCTTTCACATACTGTTCAAGGTTTAATAGATTCCTTGATGCCTGTGGCAAAGCCCTAAACCACCTTTGCATACAAATAATAATATTTTTTATTCGATTTGTTGATAAATTTCTATTATCTTCTATCTGAAAAAGTACATTTAATTCGGCTATATATTTTTCCTTTTGTAGATCCTCTTTAGATACATATACTGAATAGTCTTCTGGTTGCTCACACATATTTACAACAATATCTGCAGTTATTTGTAATTCCTTATTTGTAAAATATACAATAATATCTTCTCTCCTATTTGCTAATACATAAGCAAAATAAAATGGAATTAAACCCTTTCTCATACCAAAAGGTTCACTTGTAAGTTTCTTTACAAGCTTTATCATTGATACCTTCTGATCACAACATGAATCCACATAGTCATTGATTACTTCTATTATTCTCTTTACAGTATCTTTAGGTTCTCCATTTATTACATTTGTTACCGTAAACAAAGACCTATATATTGTTGCTTCCTGATTTGTACCCATATAAAAATCCAATGTATCAGTATGTGACAAAATTGCTTGTATAATGTTTAATCTAGCTTTCTTTGTTTGAGTTGTTCCAATAATAGCCCTATTAACCATTTCATTATTTATTTCAGGTGCAAAAGGATATAAATTGTAACAGCACTCATTGACAGCAATTTCTTCATTTCCAGCTTTAGAGTTTTTCACTTTTCCATCTTTATAAAACAACACCCTCGTATCCGGATCATCTTCATAAACTGATCTAATTAACATCTCCAATTCAGTTGAAAGGTCATCTAACAAAATAGGCAATTCTTTTTTTAAAATTTCATTGTCATTTGTAAATGATACATTATCTCTTAACTCATGGATTATCTCATAGTCTTTTAGTTGCTTTTGTGCTTTCAATCCTTTTTTAGGGCAGACTACTACTAATCTTTTATCTGCCAACTCTAAAAGATGTTTATTTACTTGTTCTTGCTTTATCCCTGTAAAACTAAATAATGTGATAACCTTTCCATCTAATGTATCATCGCCCACAAGTGCTGCTGCAGAATCAATACTTAAGAAATCATCAATGTGCATAAATTCATTTATGAAATAACGTGTCATTGATTTTTCAGTATTATATTTTCTTGGAATAACAAAATACTTACCTGTTACATCCAATAATGCAGTAGTATAATTTACATTTTCACCTTTTAATTCACGCTGTCTCCTTATTTCAGCTTTTAATTCTGAACCCGCACGTGTTTTAAACAAAAAAGTATCTGTAGAACTTTTCTTATAAATAAATTCTTTATTTTTGAGTTCTTCAATAACCTGTTCCGCATCTTCAACATCAACGCAGAGTTTCAAATATTTGCTAGTTGCTGGTATTTCGTCCTCTTTATTTACTATCAATACTATTGCAAGAGCTTTGATAATTTTCTTTTGATCTTTTGATTCACATTTATCGATCGCATATTCTGCACTTAACCAAATATTATGAATATACTCGTTAGTAACTTCTTTTTTAAACAATGTACCAAAGTAATCATAAATTAAATCCGCACCTATGTTCCAATCCATACTTGCTGTATGTTCTTTAACGAATCTAGCCATACTATGTGGTTCATCATTAGAAATAAATGTAAATAATGTTCTTTCGTTCTGTGCTACTTTCTCGCTTATATTTAACAATAGATATGCAGCAATCGGATTTAACGGATAACAACCCTTAAATATAATATTTTCAAATTCACTTTCTAAGAAGTTACTCTTGAATGCTGGAAGTGCCCAATACTCACTCATTTTATCTGTGCCAAGATATTTTTCATAATGGGGTATATCTTTTAATTTAGTTTCATCTTTAACTATTGCATTCTTAATTAACTCATAGTTATTTTTTGAGGAAGTAACGAAATATTTCTCAATTATTCTACCTTCAATTCCTGTAAATGAATTTATAATTTCTTGGGAAAGGTACTTACCATATTCTTTAATACTCTTATGTGCGACCATTGTAAAATACACTTTCGCATCTTGCGATTCCGTTGCAAGCTCACATATATCCTGTATTAATTTCATGTTTGCTCCAGTTGAACTGCCATTCTGACTCTCAATAAACTTGCTAAACTCATCAAAAACGATATATATTCCACTATATTCATACTCTTCTATTAATTTTTCGCTTGTACTCTTATACAATGGAAGAACGTCCGATACTGCCATTGGATTGAATTCACTACCAGCAGTAATCTTTGGATAAACTTCCCTAAAAATATCCAATGACTTCTTTGAAAACAATTTCAAATCAGCCCTTAATCCAGATAAACTAATTCCTTTTTTAGATATTTCTTGTTCAAAAGCAGCATAGGTAGATGGGTAATTACATTCCCAGTCATCCATTCTATCTAACGCAATAGAATAATATGTATCAGGCACCAAGCTACCTAATCCATTGCGTTTCAGTGCATCGTTCAATCCATATAAAAATGCCTGATTTAAATCTCCTGTAGTATCTGTAATTAACACTGGTAGAAATCTTTTTTTTCTCCATACTCTTTCTATATATAATGAAACTCTTTCTCCAACCTCATCTACTGCTCTTACTTTCTGTATAAGTTTAGAAATCACCATGTTGTTTTCTTCTGTGCGGTCCATTGATAATATCGCCAAGAAAACTAATAACAAATGAGACTTTCCCTTTCCATAAGGACCAACAAGAAGGGTTGCTTGCTCCTTATTTTCAAGTACAGATTTTAGGTAATCTCCCAAGAAATTAACTGATGATTTAGTTGGAATATAACCAAGAACCTTTTCAGGTTTATTTAGGCTTAAATATAAATTAACTGCCGTTTTAAAACTACTATTAAACTTTATAATTTCTTTTAACGAATTAAGTTTTGCCATTCTTCCACCTACTAATTATTTTTATAGTAATCCTCAACCACCTTTAAAGGATTCAAATCTTTGACAGGATAAATCATATCCAATCCAGCTGTTCTATCTACATGTAGATACCCTGAAGCATCCAGTCTGTCAAAATAATCATTTGCCATAACAGCCGTCATATTAAATATCTTAACTAAACCTCCATCTTCAAGCAAAAATTTTTCAATAGAAATGCCTTCATCATTATTAGTTAATTTCATTGCTAATTCATACAATATTACTTCATCTGGAAATTGAGCTTTATTAGGATGACTCTTTATGTATCTTCCATCTATTTTTTTTAGCAAGCCTAATTGAGAAAATGGGGAGACACTCTTATCTTCTGGATCGACTTTTTCCTTATTTTTGCTATACATATTCAATAATACATCAATATCGTTATTTAAAGATTTTTCAGAAAAAGGAGCTCCATCTATATATTTTTTTATTTCTCTAAATAATATAGTCTCAATTTCTGTTTTTCTCATTTCACTAATATCACAATGATTAAAAAACATATACCATGTTGTTGCAAATTCTTTATTCTTCGCAATATTAGAATGCATAACCCAAAGACTAAATGTTTTTTCTAAATATGGATCATATTTGGCAATTAACTCTCCAATTTTAGAAAGCTCTGTTCCTGCAGCATTCGTTAATCCCAATGCTCTCATCCAATAACGTAATGATTTCACCATATTACTACCAATTCCAAATAAATCTGTTGCATCTTTCCTTGTAAATGCATCTGAATTATCAGGCAATATCATAAGAGCTTTATTTATCCATCCTTCGCGCAACGCGAACTTTTCATGGCCCTGTAATTTAATATTAACTTTACCTTTCATATTATGTCCTCTTTATACAAAGTACTTTTCTCATATAACAACCAGCATTGAAATGTCCTACACACTCCGTACATCGTCTGCATTTTTCATTGTCAATGTTATATGTAATCTTACCATATCCATCATCCTTAACACTTATTGCATCATACCTACAAACACTTTCGCATGCTTTACATCCTAAACACATCTGATATTTTGTAAGCTGACATTGAACTTTACCTTCGGCAACAGATAATGTCCTTGCCTTAGCAATGTGGATATCCTTAATAATAACTTTTAATTTTGTGCTGCCAACACGTCCTTGTAAAACCAAAACAACTTTTCCAGCTTTATTTAATACATATACTTCCCCTAAACGCTTATTTCCAAGTTCTTTATTGATATATCCAAATGGTTTAAATAATTCATACAAATCATTTGTTATTGGTCTTTGCAAATCATAATTAAACGCATTTTCATCCGTAGCACATGGTTCAAACGATACTACTGAAGTTTGTGCTGCAGCTAGTCCATTTCCTCCCTGTCTGGCTTTCCATCCTCCTTCATTTACATATTCTTCTGGATCAGGTTTGCCAATTTGTTTTGCAAAATCAATCAACATTCTGTGCCAATGCTCATATTTCTCATACATATGGATTTTGGCTAAAAATTCAGACCATCCTCCATTGTTAGGACAACACCAACACCCAACTCTTGTCCATCCTAATCTATATGCTTCATTAAAATCTATTCCTGTAGTCAATATATATAACCATACATCATAATCAATCCAATCAATAATTGGTGAAGCGACCGTTTGCTTTGAAATCTTAGGGCTTTCACTCTCCCTTTCATACTTACTTCTACTAGCAGATTCATTATGACGGATTCCTTGAAAACTTAAAATATTGCTTTTATCTCTAAATGCAGATGCAATGGTTTTCTGAATTGCTCCTGTTTTAAACACAGTACAACACCATCTCATCACTCTACTTGGAGGTCCAACTATTTCACAAAGGTCCTCGAAATTCTTTTCTCGGTTTTTTGCTGTTAAAATCCTAATTCCCTTAGATTCTTCATTTTTATTAAATCTCTTCTTATATTCCAAAGTATAAGGAAACTCCAATGTAGTATCCCCAAAAATATGTAATACTTTGTTTGTTCCTAATGCTCGATTAACTATATGTGACGTTACTGTAGAATCCTTTCCACCACTAAATGAAACCATCATATCTTCTATGCTATATCTCTCACTGTACTGCTGTACAAATTGAACTGCCTCTTCCGTGATAAAATTGTATCTATTCGCATTGGCAGCAACAAACTTTTTAATAAATTCATCAAAAAATTCATAAGTAATTTTTGATGAATATTTTTCATATTTTTCTTTAATTTTTCTTATTTCTTCAATTGGTTTTTTATTAATTTGGGTTACAGATAATCTAACCTTTTTCCCATCAATAATATAACCCCCATTACCAAACCATACTGAAGATTTTTGATATTCTGCAGGATTATCAGCCAGTAAAATTGAAACAAGAACATTCTCCTCAGGAAATACAGGTCTCATATCTGTAGCAACATATTTTCCCTGTGTTCCACAAGTAGGACATATATTATCATATATAGGTACTTTACATTCTTCACACCAATATATTGTAGATGACATTTTGGTTATACATCCACAATTAGGTTTTATACATTTTTCACCATTCATTGGAACCCTACACTTAGGGCAAATTCTCTCTATCATATATCCCTCTACACACTATTCTGCCTTAACAGCATCGCAAATATCTCCGATATTGCAATCAAAATATTCACAAATTCTTAAGATAACAGACATAGATACTTCCTGTCCTTTATTTAATTTAGTCATCGTACCCGATGCTATTTCAAGCTTTTCTCTAAAGTCCTGTTTTGACATCTCATGTTCTGCCAACATAATCCATAGTTTTTTATAGCTTATTTTCATTTTTACTCCTCATTTTATCATTCAAAAAATAAAATAATTCAATTTAAATTATATCATATATATAATATCATATCATCATCTTTTCATTAATTTAATGCAAGAACTTGTGATTTATATTCATCTGGATGAATATACGGACTAAATAAAAACTATGTTTGTGTTACCAATATATTCTCTCATACAGCATTAACATCAAAGACCATCATATGCTTTCAAAGCAAAATTCAATTTTCTATAAACTTCATTCATCAACTTCTCCGGTCCAATAACCTTATACATTCCTGCATGCTGCATAAACCATCCCACAAGTGTAACACTGTCCATCTTCTGAAATACTGCTCTGCAGCGACCATTCTCCAGTTTCCTTACTCTTATATTCTCCCCAGCAAAATCATAAAGGATTGCATTTGCTGCCTGACTCGGTTCATATTCAACTTCAACTCTTATAAGCTCCCCCTGGAAATGATCCACACTCTTTTCTATATATTCCTGAATTATCATTTCCGGATTAACCCCTACTTTTTCCTTAGCATCAATTGCTTTTTCTTCACTCATAGTTAGGTTTACAATCCTATCCAATCTGTAATTAACCAGATTATCATGATTATCATGTGCACCTATCAGGTAATAATTATTATCCGACCAATAAATTGCATATAAATTAAGAAGGTACTTCTTTCCTTCACGGCGCAGTACCTTCTTCATATCATCATTGATTTCTGTATACTGAAATTCTATCTTTCTATGCTGATAAATAGCTTCAAGCATAGTCTCTATGTATGCACCGATATTTTCTTTTGCATTTACATTACCTGAATGTGGCATCATCATATGTGAAAATCTGCTTCTGCCTCTCTTACTTGTCAGATTAAGAAGATTCTCCCTTATCTGCATGGCCTCATTTATTGAAACACATCTTGCCTGCTGTACTGCATCCATCATTATTTTAATCTGCCAGTCTGCAAATGCATGCGTATTCATATACCAGCCGCTACGCTTATCTGTAGTCTGTACAATGTCATATCCACAATCCTGTAGAAGTGCAATATCTCTGTATATACTTCTTCTGTCTACTCCTTCAAGTTCATATTCAGTACTCAGTTTCTCTACAATCTGAGTCGCATTCATAGGAGTTTTTTCATCTGTAGTCTGCATAAGCTGCAGCACCCTTATCAGTTTTTCCTTTGTCTCCGTTGCCATTTTAATACCCCTCAATGTTAGCTAACGCCATTACATTTCACATTCAAATCCTGTTAATAATTATACACTATTTTACTACATACACCAACACAAAATACAAAAGCTTTCTTATCTTTACCAGTCAAACTCATCCATTGCATCATCTACACCATCTGCATAGTCTGGATCTTTATTATATCTGTCGTAATCATAATCACCATCCATATAAATGTCATCGTAACCATCATCATATGAATCATAATACTTCTTTTTTGAACTGCTCTTTGTACTGCCTGACTTTGTACTTGACTTTGATGTGCTTCCTGAACTACTTGATTTTGATGTACTGCTTGAACTGCCAGTCTTTCCTGATGTACTTCCTGACTTGCTGCTTGAGCTGCCAGTCTTGCTTGATGAAGTACCTGATGAATAACCACTTGTGCTTTTCGTGTATGAATAACTGCTCTTACTGCTGCTGTATGATGAATTCTTATTATCATCGCCATATGTTCCTACAAAGCCTAACAATAAAATTATTCCCATAAACATAAGTAGTCCAATAAAACCATTTTTAAAATCTTTATTCATATGCCATTCCTCCTAATCCTCATCTGAATCATTATCCATAAAATCCAAATCATCAGCATCGGCATCATCAAAATCACCTGCATCACCAAAAAATGCTATATGCTCTTATTTGCTGGTGCATAAAAGTTCTGCTGCAAACATTCTTTCAACACTATCTATTTCACCATCACCATTTAAATCCATCCAATTTCTCATAAGACAAATCCTCCTTATCTTTTCTTCCATGCATTGCTTGCATTAATTGCTGCTCCTAATTTAATTGAATCTTCCATTGTCCATTTCTTACCTGAACCTATACTTGCTCCAAGTGCAGCTCCAAATACAGCTGCCGAATCAGTTTTCCTGTCCTTATCAAATGCTCCGCCAACACCAAGTGCGGCTCCAACGATTGAATCCTTATTACCAAATATTCCCATATAACCACCTTTCCCTCTTTTTAAGTGATAGAATTTTATCTGCTTCAAACTTAATTCAAGATTTTTTTATCTATTTTGTAACTAAAGAATACATTAATCTATGTGCCAATAATGAGACACATAATATCTTTTTTTGAAATTATTCAATGACTTTTAGATTTTAAGATTTTCTTTTTACAATATTATTATAATTATTCCGGCAAACAATATAAATGAATAATTAGGCAAAATAGCGTATCCTATTTTGTATGTAAATGAATCTAATTTTCTCTCTATAATGAAGAACATGCTATCTGATGTGATATATTTATCACTTTTATATTGATTTTTCTCATTCTGTGTTATATATTTGTCTCATAAGTGATATTTATATCTCTTACATAACAGATAAAAGTCTTTACATTTGGAGGTTTCATTATGAATAAGAAGATTATGTCTATTTCAAATCAGGTAAAATACTTTAAAACCATTAATGGCATTACCTGGATATGTGCAGGTATCTTTGATATATTTGATGGGATATTCTTCTCTGCAGCAACATGTATAATGCTAATAATATCCGTCATACTGCAACTTATAGTTTCATTTGCCAATAAAGAAGATGATGATGAATTATCATCCCTAAATCGTATAAAGGCAGGAGCTGATACTCAGAGTATTATGCACATTATCTTTTGTGTAGCATCAGTCGTATTGCTTTTACTTACACGAATTTCATTCATTTCTACTGCTATTAACTGGAAACATTTGATTGTACCTATCTTCTTTATTATTATAGGCTTTGAGAATTTCGTATGGGGAATCTGCTTTAAGAAGCATGAAGAGGAGTAATAGCCATGGGATTTAAAACCAGAATGCATGAATTTAGAAAAGAAATGAACCTGCAGCAATCGGACCTTGCTGAAATGGTAGGTGTCAGACGCGAAACCATTGGAAAGCTCGAAAATGGTAAATACAACCCATCTTTAAAACTCGCCATGGATATTGCAAAAGTGTTTGGAAAGACTGTGGAAGAAGTTTTTATATTTGAAGATGATGAAGAATAAGCGTTAAAAAGAACTGACAATCGCTTTTGATTGTCATACACAAATCCCCTATTTATAAGCTTTTCAGAATATCAAAACATTAATTCTAGTTCTCAAAGAGAAAAATAAAAATGATTCATAAAAACTTGTTAACTATTATTAATATGGCTTTTGAGTCGGAAAGGAAATTGCTATGATAAAAGGATTATCAGATTACGAAAAGTATAAGGTTTTACGTCCGGTTATTGGAGAACATCAACTGGATGAAAATGGATTTCCTATAATTAACAAAACTGAATTTCGAGAAAAAGAATGGCATAATATTGGTGTGACAGGGTTACAGAATGCATCGCAAAAAAAGAAGAATGATAATATAGTTTTATTAATGTTTAACTATGACTATCGTTTATTGAATTTATGGAATACACCTTTAAAGAATATTGGTTTATTTCAGTCATTTTATGCAATTTCAACACCTGATTTCAGCATATATCCTGGAATGAATATAAATGATATACGACATAATGTATATATGTCTAGATGGTTAGGAAAAACCTGGCAAAACTATGGTAGTACAGTATATCCTACAATTGGTTGGGCGTTACCATATACATATGATATAGTTTTTGGAGGTGTTGAAAAAGGTGGCATTGTGGTTATCTCAACATTAGGATGCCATAATAATACAGAAGTTTTCCTAAAAGGTTTTAATGAAATGAAAAAAAGATTAATCCCTTCATTAATCATTGTCTATGGGGATATGATTGAGGGAATGACTGGAAGATTTGTTAATTACAAATACTCAGATGCATTTTCAAGAGATTCATTTCAATTAAGAATTGAAGGGATATCACAGGTGTTTGAAATTAAGGGGGCAGCATAATATGGGATCACGTGGAGCTTTTGAAAGTGTTGAACTGGAAAATTTCATGTTTAAAAAAGGAGTTTTATTTGAAATGAAAAAAATGAATACGAATCATTAGAACAGTTTACTTCACAATATGTTGGTGAATGGAATCCATCTGGAGGACATTGGTTCGGGCTTGATTTTATGTATAGAGGGAAATAATATCGTTTTCATACTGGATGTATGTATGATGAACCAGTATTATTACCAGATGGAAAAGAAGTGTTGTTTAGTCTCTATAGAAAAAAAGAGTGCATAGCTTCTGATAAAAGAGAATACGAATTATTATTAGGAGCATATTCTGATATGTCAGAAGTATTAGGTAGTATAGTTATTCAAGGCAGACCTTTTAAAGAAGTAATAATGGATGATGATACAGAACTTCTAGGTCAAGATTAAAAGTAGTAATAAGCAAAATGTATTTTCATAGTAGTTATCCTTTCTTTGTTAAAGTGATGAGTAGTTCTGAGAACATATGGGCAGTCTTCGGCATACAACACATATGCAACATCGCCATGCACAAATTCCCTATTTATTGTCTTTACAGGATACACAAACGCTCTCAAAGAGATAATATTTACAATTCAAAGCGTTTTATGGCGTTTTAGAATAGTATGTTGCACCTCGGAATTTCGGCTCCGAGGTGTTTTTTTTGTGAACTGTGGTATTATTATAATATAATGATAAAAGAGATTATTTCATTGGTGATTTAAATGAAAGATTATGCGGTTCTAACTAATGTTGGAAAGTATACAATTTTTGAATTTAATAACCAAAGAAATCGTTTTATCACTTCTGATAAATTGGGGAGATATACGAAAGTAGTTGAGTGGGACAACGGATATTTAGTTGTGATGGCAAAGTATAAAGAAATCCCAGAAGTAGAAGAATATATAGATGTTGATTGTCAAGTAAAATTGACCCACCACACTTTTCTATCTGTATGTAATCTTCATAATATAAATATTCCTTTGTCTGAGTATTGCGGTAATACCCCTAACAATACATTTATTCTTTAACTTAATAATAATTGCGACACAAAAATTTCTTCGATTTTTTTCTAATTTGATTGTAAATTTAAACTAAATATTTTATATTTAGGCTGTAAATGAGAATCATATGATAATAACGAAAAATACATCAGATGCCTTGAATGTGAAAAAAGTTCTGAACAGCTAAGACAGGAAGTATTAAAAAGATATAATAAATAGGCAAATAATATTTTATGTTAAACTGGGGGATATTTAATATGAATAATGAAAGTAGCAATATAAAAAAAATCATGGAAGATTTATCTGATTCTGGAAGTAATTACACTAAATTAGTACGAACCTATATGTCGATGGAAACATGTTACAGCATGTTTAAACATGGTTTTAACTTAAGTCAGATACACACATGCATGCCATGGCTATCAAAACTTTATATTTATTGGCTTTCAGTTAAATATAATGAAAAACCTGTTGAAGCAAGCGAAAAAGACTTGCAACACTTTCCATTCTCATCAATTTTCAAACGAAGATTCTTTATATATCTATCACAAAGCATTTTCATTTCATCTTCACTTGTCTGAATAACGGCATCTGCTTATGCTGCTGGCGGTTGGTTAAACCTTACCAGACAGGTATTCCACCTGTTAGACTACTCGCCCTTTGTCTGGGAACACAACTCCAATTTTTCTATTTTTACAAACTAGAGTATAACATACTCACATCATTTACTCATTTATTAATATTTTTGTCATATCCTGTAATCTTTTTGATTATTGGCGCAATGACGCATAGAATACACATAGCCCCCATATTCTTCTTTATTATTTTGCATTGTCAATTTCAATTTATCTGAAATAAGCTATTAGTTGGTTTATTCCTGTATCTCACCATCAAATATCATATTCCAGCTCATACGGATATCATACATCAGCCTTGTAAGTGCAATACTATCTTCCGGTGTATAAATAGCACTGGCACTGTTTCCTGATGCTATGCATCTGCCTGCTTCACGAATCTCATATTCAAATCCATTTATATCAACCGGGCACTCGATTGTTTCCGGTTCTTTACCATCCACCTCAAGTATCAAGGTCTTTGCATGTTGGAAATCCGGCAAATATATACTTCCCTTTGTTCCCTCAATTCTGGCATTACGTTTCAATTCCTGTCCTATTGTCTGGACTGATTCTGCAATACATCCATCATTATATGTCAGTTTGAGACAACTGTAATCATCTGTTCCATTCTCATTAATATGTACTTTTGTGGTTTCTACATTCTGCGGATCACACCCTGTAACAATACGCAAAAATCCCAGATTGTAAATTCCAATATCCAACAGAGCACCTCCACCAAGTGCAGAGTTAAATTTACGCTCTTTTCTGGCACCAGTTGCAACAAATCCATACTGACAGGAAATATGTTTAATTTCTCCTATTGTTCCCTGAAGAAGGATATTACGCAGACGATTATACAATGGCAGAAACCATATCCATAATCCCTCCATAATAAAAAGATGCTTATCCTTTGCCAGCCTGTACAGCTCCTGTGCCTGTTTCTCATTTATTGTAAATGGCTTTTCACAAAGTACATGCTTACCATGTTCAAGACAAAGTCTGCAATTCTCATAATGCAGACTATTCGGTGTTGCTACATAAACAGCCTCAACATCTGAATCATTTACTAATGCTTCATAAGAATCATAATATCGTGGAATGTCATACTCCTTTGCAAAAGCTTTTGCACTATCCATGTGCCGTGAGCCTACTGCTGCAAGCTGTTCATTTTCCTTACTCATCTGATTTATAGTTGATGCAAATTTTTTTGCAATATTACCTGTAGCCAGAATTCCCCACTTCATATCATTTTCCTCCTAATAACATAATTGCATTTCACATTCATATCTTGTTAATAATTATACACTATTTTACTACATACACCAACACAAAATAGCAAGTCAAATTCCCAATACTTGATAAAATAAATATGACATAAAATGTCGCTTATCCATTGTCAGACGGATAGGCGACATTTTTGTGTTTATATGAAACTTTTTATTATTTTTATAAGGAGGGCTTACTATGCCAAAAACAAAATTTCAGGAATTCATTTTTACCCTTATCACATCCGGCTGTTAAAACTACATAACCTCCAGACTATTATCACCATTTTCCAAACCTAGTATTCCCTTAATTGAATTCTCAACCATATCGGACACCGCCTGCTCTGTATAGAATGCCATATGAGGTGAGAGTATTACATTAGGAAAGCTCTTTAAAACTGCCATATTGTCATTATCAAGCTTTTCAGTTTCCTTATTAAGATAGTACAAGCCTGCCTCTCCCTCGAAAGTATCAAGTGCGGCAAATCCTACCTTTCCACTCTTTAATGCAGCTATAAGTGTTTGTGTATCCACTATAAGTCCTCTGGCTGTATTAACTATTATTACTCCATCCTTCATTTTCTTAAATGCTGCCTCATCAATAAGATGTGTATTTTCAGCATTTCCAGGAACGTGTAAGGTTATAATATCTGAATTCGTAAGAAGCTCATCAAAGCTTACATACTCTGCATACTTTTTCACTTCTTCATCCTCATAACATGAATATGCTAATATACGGCATCCAAAGCCAGATAAATGCTTAACCACCGTCTTACCTATATTACCCGTTCCTATTACTCCGACTGTTGATGTTGATAATTCTTTTCCGACTTTTCCTTTTAATGAGTAGTCCTGACAATCCGCTTTTTTCATTATCCAAGGCATATTGCGGCAGGCCATAAGCATAAGCATAATCGCATAATTCGCAACACTATTTGGTGAATACACTACGTGGGCTGCTCTCATACCTATTGAATGTGCATACTTAATATCAATATGCTCATAACCTATGCTTCTTGTTGATATGTACTTAATGCCCTTCTTATGAAATGCATCAAGTATTTCCGGGTACATGGGATTGTTTATTATTGATATTGCATCATAACCTTCAGCCAGGTCTACATTATACATTGAAGGATAATCTGATGTAAAACCATACTCAAATGAATACTGCTCTGCGAATTTCTCAACATATTTCTTCTCATCATATTCCCTAAGGGCATAAAAAAATATTTTCATAATAGTTTCCATTCTTGCGCTGCTTCTCAGCGCATCTCAAGTTTGTGCAAAGCACAAATCTTGCGTGTGAAAAATCTTATTTTTCACACTAGTCTCCATTTCTGTGTGTATTTTACGCATATCGAGTCTGTGTCAGGTGTGCGCATATTTTTGTTGTAAGTAAGTATAGCACCCGTCATTACGAAATGCACTATATTGAAGATAAAAAACATAAAAAAGCTAATAAATAAAGCAAAACTGTACAAATCTAAAACTGCATTTACGCTCTTTACTTATCAATATAAACGTGTTATAATACTTCAAATTTGAACTATTCATTTTTGTAATTTATATTTAACTACAAGGAGGCTGATTCTCTTATGAACTCAGGAATTGAATTCGCACAAAAAATCAATCTTGCATATAACTCAGTATGCAAACCGCTTTTACATAAGTTTAATCTTCCACAGACAGCTTTCGATATTCTTATGTTTCTTGCAAATAATCCAGAATATACAACTGCAAGAGATATTGTGGAGGTAAGAAAAATCAAAGCTAATCTTGTTTCTGTCAATGTTGACAGGCTTGTGTGTGATGGTTATATCATACGAAAAGAAACCAAAGGTGACAGAAGGAAAACACAGCTCATATGCACACCTGCGGCAGAGAAAATAATTAAAGAAGGTCAGGTTTTACAGAAAGATTTTCTTGAACATCTTTTTGATAATATGGACACTGCCACTAAAGAGGCTTTTTTTTCGGGTATGAAACAGATAGAAGCTAATCTTGATAAGATACTTGAAGACAACTAGGGTCGGTGTGCACCTGACACCAAACTATTTTTATTAGAATTGTGCACAGAAAAGAGGTAAATACCTCTGCTCCTGCATGAGCAGTCGCATTTTGCTTTGCAAAACAAGGAGGTAAATACCTCTGCTCCTGCATGGGCAGTCGCATTTTGCTTCGCAAAACAAGGAGGTATATAAATTATGTCATCATTATTTTTAACTATTATTGTAACTTTTTTTGCAGGTATGGGTGCCGGTCTTGGTACTGGATTTGCCGGTATGAGTGCCGCTGCTGTAATCAGCCCTATGCTCATTACATTTTTAGGAATGGATCCTTATATGGCTGTCGGCATTGCACTTTCTTCTGATGTGCTTGCCAGTGCCATATCAGCATATACATATGGAAAAAACAAGAATCTAGACATTAAAAACGGACTTATTATGATGGTCAGTGTTCTTATATTCACTGTTGTAGGAAGCTATGTATCAAGCCTTGTTCCATCAGCTACAATGGGCAGCTTCTCTGTATTTATGACATTTCTTCTTGGAATTAAATTCATCATAAGACCTGTTATGACTACAAAGGAAGCCATGGAGGGTGTGTCTGCTAAGAAACGTGCCATACAATCAGTTGTATGCGGCGTATTAATCGGCTTTATATGTGGCTTCATCGGTGCCGGCGGTGGTATGATGATGCTGCTTATACTTACCTCTGTTCTTGGATATGAGCTGAAAACTGCTGTCGGAACAAGTGTATTTATTATGACTTTTACAGCACTCACCGGCGCTGTATCACACTTTGCGATTGGTGGAATACCTGATATAACTGTGTGGCTATTATGTATCGTATTTACACTTATATGGGCAAGAATAGCAGCTATCTTTGCAAACAAAGCTACTCCTGAAACACTTAACCGTGCAACAGGAGTCATACTTGTTATACTAGGCATAGTAGTTATGCTTTTCTCATACCTTGGATAATATCACAAGATTAAATATCTCAATAAATGCTGTACTAACGCAGCAGGAATTATGCTTCTATGGCTTCTTTCTGCCTGCTGTCTTTTCTTTCAAATATTGCTCTGAAGATAAGACGTACAAATGGTCCACAGTAAAACATCTGATAAAGTATTGCCATAGGGAAATTCATAGCCCATGTCTTAACCCACATACCAAAAGATGGTTCCTTAAAAAGTATTGTTGCAACAAGACTCATAACAGGACACATGATACAGCATATACATATAGATATTGCATATGTGATAAACTGTGGTCTGTCTGTTGGCTTCATAACAGTAAATGCCAGCAGCCTTGCCAGCCTTCCAACTATAAAGAACTCAAGAATGAAAGCAACTGGCACCATTATTGGTAACTCGTGTAATGCTGCAATAAAAGTTGTTCCATCAACTATTCCTGTGTTAAGAGCTATATTATAAACAACCATCCCGTACACCATAATAGCTGCCATAATAATTGTGAATACTACGTCCTGAAATTTGTTTTTGGGCATAAAAAAAATCCTCCTTAATGATAACTTAACTCAATGTGTTGTTCGTTATCATCCAGGAGGATGTTTCGTTTCCAATAAAACCATTTAAAGCCTGCATATTCTATCATATAAAAAGCTGTACAGTCAAGTGTTTTTACTCTATTGTAATAATGTCGTAATAATGTACTATTGTAATAATGCGTAATAATGTATTTTTACTCTATCGTAATAATGTCCTTTAATATATAGTTAAACGATGGTGCTGAGCTGTCTTTATTTTCCACAAAGCCTTCACTAAGGTCTATGATATCATTTGGATTGTCAGTATTTACGCCTATGTAGTCACCTTTAAACACAGTAAGCCTATCCTTCTTAAACTGCTCGATAACATCTGCTACCATTTCCTTAGTGCCATCTGCCACAACAATATCATTAAACTCAAGCATTGAAACCCAGCCTTCATCAAAGCCGGCTCCCACATCATTACCATGTATATTACCTCTGATGTTCTTTTCTACCACCTTTCCATTAAGAACTGCATCAACGGCAGCCTTCATATATGGCTTCCAGTTAATCTTACACCCCGTAAGATATGTAGTTGGTGCTACATCAAACATACTCTGGTTATAGCTCACATTAAAAACAGGTACATCTGAGGATGTTTCCTCACAGGCAGTCGCTGGTCCTGCTGTATCTGAATGCTGTGATATAATAACACACTTCTCATTTATGAGTTCTCTTGCATACTTCTTTTCAGTACGATAATCATTCCACTTATATGTGTACTTTACCGTCATGGTAGTATTCCCCACAACTGATCTTGCTCCAAGCAAAAAAGCTGTATATCCTGATATAACCTCCGCATTAGGATACGCTGCAACATATCCTATCTTAGCCTCATTTTCTGTTATTATCCCTTCTGATATAAGCTCCTTCAGTTTTATGCCTGCCGCGACTCCTGCTGCATATCTTCCTTCATATATGGCACCCATAAATGTATGATAATTAGCATAGTATGGCTCCTCATTAGCATTAGAGCAGGTTGCCATGCAAAACTGCACATCTGGATACCTGCCAGCCAGCTCCTTAGTTGTTTCACCATAGTTATAGCTTGTAGAAAATATCAGATTACAGCCTGCATTTACAAGTCTTTCAAGATATTCTCTTTCTGTTCCCTCGGCAACATTATACATATGCATAACTTCTACCTTATCGCCATACTCTTCCTTAATGTCAGCAAGTGCCTCTATGAAATTGTCTGTATATGCAGTACTTGCATCACCTACATATATTATCCCTACCTTGATGCTCTTATCTTCATCTTTTCTTGAATAAACCATACAGGCACCTATGATGATGCTTACTGCAACACATGTTATAAGAGTTATGATACTCTCCCTGCTTACTATATAAGACAATACCCTGCCGGATATTTTCTTAATATTACTTATCTTCATCTGCTTCACCATCCTTATACAGATTATCAATGTCTATCCTGCCACTATCAATAAGTCTAAGCATAATATCCACAAGCTTTGGGTCAAACTGTGTGCCGCTGCCTCTTCGTATTTCCCCTAAAACATAGTCCTTATTAAGCTTCTTTCTATACACTCTGTTAGCTGTCATGGCATCAAATGTATCTGCTATTCCGATAATTCTTGCATTAAGCGGTATCTCTTCCCCCTTAAGACCATGCATATATCCTTTTCCATCATATCTCTCATGATGATAAAGTGCTCCTTCCTCAACATGGTTAACAAGGGTAAAGCTTTTAAGTATTTCCGCTCCTTTTTCAACATGTGATTTCATAATGGCATATTCTTCATCTGTAAGTCTTTCAGGTTTGTTAAGTATTCTGTCTGGAATACCTATCTTTCCTATATCGTGAAGCAGTGCCGCTTTTCTAAGGTTTTCACATTCTTCATCACTATATCCAAGCTCCTTTGCTATCATAACTGAATACTCAGATACTCTTAGTGAATGTTGGCTTGTATTAACATCCTTTGCATCAACAGTCCTTGCAATAGTAAGAACTGTTTCATTTCCCATCTCAAGCTGTTTCTTTACGAATTCGAGCTCTTTCTTCTGAAAATCAAGGGTTCTTTTAATCTGTGTATGGAATATTATCCACGTAAGATATGCAACTGTAAGTGCAAATATTCCGACCATATACACCTTAAACCACCAATAGTCATATATCTTTGCTTCCTTAATAATTGTATATGTGTTTTCAGATATTGGCACCCTGCCATTTTCATCAAGAACTGACAAATGAAATGTATATGTGCCTACAGGTATGTTCATATATATTATATTAGTTAGATCACTTTGCAATATTATCCTCGGTTCGGCATCATACCCTTCCAGATATATGCTTACATAAGGTGTATTAACAGAATAGTTTATAATCTCTGGGAACATCTCTATCATCTGTGCTTTGCTGTCAATATAAAGCTCTTCCCCTCTTTTTACCCTGAGACTTTCTCCATCTACCTTTACGGACTTCATCTGTATACGATATGATCTTATTCTGGCACTATAATCATTGAGATTGACTATCATTACACCATCATCTGTTGACATGTACAGATTATTATTCACATCAATATAATCCCATGCATTTGGTGTTAATGCATTTTCAAGTCCGCAATCCCCATTAAGCAGCTTATAATCAAGTTCTTTTCCAGAAAGTAAGGCACTCTTATCAACAACATATATTCCGGCTGAGCCCAGCACAAAAAGATTATCATTGTTCCCATTAACTACATTGTAATTATTATAGTAAGGAAAATTATCCAATATTCTTATAATGCCTGTCTTATCCATATAACACAGACTGTTACTTGTTACTATGAATACACCCTCGCCAGAAGCATCCTTTACCATTCTTAATATAACCGCTGAGCTAAGACCATCATCCTTATCATAATTATCTATTACTCTTCCATCACTAATAACTTCTATTCCATTGCCATCTGTTCCTGCAAGTATAACTCTTCCATAATCTTGTATATCTGTTTCAAGTGTACATAAAACCTTACTGTTTTTCATAGAATAACCTATATTGCCAATGACAGCTTCATCTACAATATAACTAAGTCCTGTATCACCTGCTGCAAGCATTGTATTATCACTTAACTCTGTTATAGTCCTGTATCTGTTTCCACTTAGTCCGTTATTCTCATCATATCTTATAATTTCACCACTATATGTAACCTCATATATTCCTTTGCCTGTTGTGCATATCCACATATTATTTTTACTGTCCGTTGTTATGCACCTTATTCTTACGTTATCAAGCTCTTTTACAAGTTTATTCACAAGCTCCTTTAAATCGCTGTCCAGCTTTTGAATATAATCACTATCAGCTGTAATACTGCCTGCAGCTGCATATGAAACGGCAATTCCACTATCTGTACCTATATAATAATTTCCATTCCACATTGTAACTGTATTTACAACCAGCTTTTCATCACTATGTTCATAATTAAGCTGTGTAAACGCTGATCTGCTTAATCTTAACAGCCCAAGTCTTGATGATGTAAACCAGAGATTTCCCTGATAATCTGCTGTCATATGATCTATTGAATTATTAAAGCTGCCTGTATCAATGTTTATAAATTGATTCTGACTGTCATAATATCCTGTACCATTATCTGCACATACAAAAAGTGTGCCATTTTCTGTTAATGTGTTATCTACAAAATATATTTCTTTAATATTATTAAGCTCATTACAGCTTACACTTTCCTTAAGTACATAAGCGTTATTATATAAATCATATTCATATTTATCTATATTTCCTTTTGATGTTCCCACATAAAGCATACCCGCATCATCAAATGAACACGTTGTATATCTTCCACCATCTGATGCACTATATTCTGAAATAACTGCTGCATTTTTTACAATACTTAGCTGTCCATTATCGCTGACAACTGCTATGTTACCATTCTTATCAGAGTCTGCACTTACAGCATATTTTATATCATCTATATAGCTTTTAACTGTTAATCCATCTGCAAGAGAAACTATTGACATAGCACCTGTCGTACCAATATAGTAATCACCATCAGAACCCTGTGTTATACACTTTACGGAATCAGCTGATAATCCCTCCTTTTCTGATACAACATTTATGATTGTTTCATCAATCATTATCGATACGCCGCCATCATTGGTTCCTATCCATAATCTGCCCTCTTCATCTTTATACAGACAGTTTACAGTCTTAACAGAGGCATATTCATCCACCCATTTAAACTCTGTACCATTATACCTGTATAAACCACCATAGGTTCCTATCCATAGTATTCCATCATTAGTCTGTGCTATATCATTGGCACAGCCGCCTGGTATTCCGTTTTCTCTTCCGTAAACTGTCTGCAGATAAGTATTATAATCCGGTGTTTCTTCTATATTATTCTGGTTATTCCTACTGTTATCAGAAGCTGCATACACGCACTTAGGTGTATTAACTTCTATAAGCTGTACTGCTGCCATAGCAGCTATCCCGATATATATACAGGCTGTCATTATCCTTTTATCAAATCTGTTCTTTCCCTTGTCATACCTTACAAATATATAGAGTGCAAGCACAGTTATGATCTTATCAGGAAAATCAATATAAAATTGTCCTGCAACGTGACTTAATAAATCATTAAATCCTATTCCTAAAAGCGACTCAATAACTCCATCACCCCATATATTATTGGTATAACCATTAAAAAACATATAATTAAAAATCACGGAAATAGAACACGAAACAAGTGCAATATAAAAGCTTGATGTCAGTGCACCAAGCAGTGTTTTCATATAATCCTTACTTATGCAAATTCCAGCAACAACTGCTATAGAAACACTTACTATGGCATAACATGCATATGTCCACGAATATATTATAGAATAAAGAATATTGAGAGTAACTCCAACGATAACACCGCATACCGGTCCGCATACATAAGTGGCCGCAACTGTACCTAGTGAATCAAGCCATAATGGAAGCCTGAAATACCCAGCAATACACTTTCCTGCCAGATTCAGCAATACACATATTATTATAAACACGCTTATTGTATACCACTTATTTTTCTTCATAGGCTTTTCTCCGTTCAGTATGCTGTATTATCCGTTGGCTGTTATGTTTAATCCATCCTGACTGCTATGCATATTTTCAATACATAATCTAAGCATATCAGTAATGATTTAACTTTTACACTCTACCATAATAAAATTATAATTATTATATCAAAAAAATATATAACTGACAATGTATAAACGATTATTCTTTTGTATTGTAAGTTGCTATAATTTCATCCAGAATAATGTGGAAAAAGAATATTATTAAGGTTGTTGATAAAGAAGAAAATGCCGATTAATATATATATAAATATATAAATGGAGGCTGCTATGTGGGCTTACGAAAGTGTTTTTTATCAAATATATCCTCTTGGGTTTTCAGGAGCACCCTTTGAGAATGATGGTGTGCTTAACCACCGCATTTTAAAGGTTAATGACTGGATACCACATATTAAAAGATTAGGTGCTGATGCTATATATTTTTCTCCTGTGTTTGAATCTGACACTCACGGATATAATACAAGAGATTATACAAAGATAGACACAAGGCTTGGTACTAATAAAGATTTTGCCAACGTGTGCTATAATCTTCATAATGAAGGAATAAAGGTTGTTCTTGACGGCGTATTTAATCATGTTGGCAGAGGCTTCTGGGCTTTTCAGGATGTGTTAAAGAACAGGGAAAGTTCCCCTTATATCAACTGGTTTGCAAGAATAGATTTTAATGGTAATTCTAATTATAATGACGGGCTCTGGTATGAGGGCTGGGAAGGCTGTTATGACCTTGTAAAGCTTAACCTGTATAATGAAGATGTTATACAGCATATTTTTAATGCTATCAAAGGCTGGGTTACGGAATTTGATATTGACGGCTTAAGACTTGATGTTGCTTACTGCCTCAATCACGATTTTCTTAAAAGATTAAGAAGCTTCTGTGACAGCTTAAAACCAGACTTTTTCCTGTTAGGAGAAACACTACACGGCGATTATAACCAGATTATGAACGACGAAATGCTTCATTCAGTTACTAATTATGAGTGCTACAAGGGTCTTTATTCAAGCTTTAATTCAATGAATATGTTTGAAATTAACCATTCACTTTTAAGGCAGTTCGGACCTGAGAACTGGACACTTTACAAAGGTAAGCATTTATTATCTTTTGTTGACAATCACGATGTCACAAGAGTTGCAAGCATACTGAATAACATCCGTCACCTTCCTTTAATATATGCTCTTGCTTTTGGTATGCCAGGAATACCTTGTGTATATTATGGAAGTGAATGGGGTGCAACTGGGCGTAAAGAAGATGGTGACCCTGCCTTAAGAGCCTGCTTTGACACACCTGTCTTTAATGAATTATCTGACTGGATTGCAAAGCTTGCCAATGCTAAAAAGACATCGCCAGCATTACAATATGGTAACTTCTCATCTATAGTCCTCACTAATGAACAATGCGTATTCTTAAGAGAGTGGCAGAGTGAGCGTGTACTTGTTGCAATAAATGCTGCTGACTACAATTATTCTGCCTCATTTAATATGGGCTGTGACAAAGCATATGACCTTATAACCGATAGAGAAATACAGTTAAATAATGGATTGGAATTACCGGGATATAGTGCATTTTTCTTAAAATTATAACTACCCTGTCACACCACACAATATCTTTTAATATGTTGCGTAATAATAAAATCAAAACAGAGAATAGAAAGTATAACCGGAGCTTCTCCTCCAATATACAACTTTCTATTCTCTGTTTTTATAATAATATTCTCTATAAGAATATCCTATACCTTTATATTTTCTTATGTCTTATGACATCCGCAATTCTTAGTACTATAACAGCTACGATAGCAGCGGCTACGGCAATCCATACCCAGACTGGTACATTATGAATATTAAAACATCTTACATTTATCCACATCTGATTAATTCTCGCTGTTTCGTCATTATCAAAATACTGCATAATAGCACTTCTATGCATTACTTCTTCCGTTGGATACTGTGCTGACAACATTCCTTCTGTCTGCGCCTTAGATGTTCTTAATATATATCTTGAATCATTAGATACTCCTGAGAAGAAATATCCTAAAGAATAATCTATTGCATCAGCCTCACTTATTGTATCATCCTCTTCCATAAGTGACTCAAGACCATAATTCCATTTTAAATAATCATATATAACAGGACTCTGACCACCTGATATAACTGATGTATAGCCAATATAGTACATATTTCTTACTGCATTTTCTGGCATAGATACGAAATTAACAAATGCTTCTGCTGCCTTCTTCTTTTCTGAATTGCCATTAATTCCTGATTTTAACATCGCCCAGCCATCAAAATACATATTAGTACATTCTTCTGGAATAGTAAAATTAAGCTCGACATCATTAGCTTCTGCCTGCTGCATTATGTATACAGCATCACCTGACCACTGATAGCCAGCACTGATCTTACCTGTAATAGCATCAATCTTACCACTGTCAGTTTCAAATGAATATACATTATCTTTAACCTGCTGAAGATATTCTAATACTTCATCAACTGTATCCTTTGATGTGTCATTCATCTCCTCTGCCAGCTTATCAGTATAATCTGCCTGCCTGATAAAATCCTGTGACCTTAACTTATCAGACTTGATTGCACCAATTGCCGCAAACATAGTATCTCTTACATTATCCTTAACAGTAATCATACGTCTGAACTTATCATTATTAATAATCTTCCATGTCGATGCCTCTTCCTTTGTAACATATTCTGGATTATATATAATACCTGTAACACCCCACATATATCCAGCCGCATATTTACTCCAAGGTTCACCATTGATTGTATTATTATCAAAAGTCTGCTTTATAAATGGTGAAACCCCTTTTGCATAATAATTCTCTTTGATTCCCGTGTCGTAGAATTCATCAGAAAATGGTTCAAGCCAGCCCTCAGTCATAAGCTTCATAAACATATATTCTGAAGGACATATTAAATCGTACTCATCACCTAATGTAAGCATATTGTAAAGTTCTTCATTAGTTCCAAGACAGCTATATTCGACATTAACCTTCTTGCCATATGTCTTATAATACCATTGAACAAAATCATCAACCATAGAATTATCGCCCCTGATATCTGTGCTCTCAAGGTCTATTGTTTCATCAGCGTTCCAGCCGCCTTCATCTATATACTCTTCCCAGTTACATATTCTAAGTGTAATTGTATCGTTATCTGCCGCCTCTGTTTTAGTAGAATTAAATCCTTTCCACACTCCTGTTATACTTCCAGACAGCATTTCAACAACCAAAATCATAGCAAGCGAAACTTTTATAACCTTTTTAGTCAAATGTCTGATATAAGATGTAATATCTATAATCACATTTTTATTCATTAATGTTTCTCCTTCTGGGCTTCATTCTTTATAGGTGCAAAATTCATAACAACTTCAACTATAACTACAATCAGGAATATAATTGTCGATAATGCCCATAATGCAGTCTTAATATTAGTCTGCGAACCCTTTGTTGCATTAACAACATATGTACTTATTGTATCAAATGTTGCCGGTTTCGTATAAGTTGCCACAAAATAATCATCAAGTGATAAAGTAACTGCCATAACGAATCCTGAAACAATACCTGATGCAATCTGAGGTATAATAATATGAATTAACGTATATCCCGGTGTCGCTCCAAGGTCAAGTGCAGCCTCATAAAGACTTGGGTCCATCTGTTTTAACTTGGGAACAACCGCAAGATATACAAATGGTGCACTAAGCACTGTATGTCCTATTATAAGTGGAATATAAGTATTCTTGCTTATCCCGAATACAACAACCAGAAGAATACATAATGAAAAACCTGTCACAACATCGGCATTAACAACTGGTATCTGATTAAGAACTGACATTGTACCATTAACATTTTTCTTAGAATAAAATGCTCCAATTGCACCTGTTGTTCCAAGTATTGTAGCAAGCACCGCACTTCCAATTGCAAGTGCAATTGAACCTATAATCATATCTATAAGCTCTGGTGTTGTAAATAATGTCACATAATTATGGAACGAAAATGAATGAATAGCTCCAATATTAGGTGAATCTGTAAAACTATATACTGCTAATATAAGAATCGGAACATACATAAATATAAGTACAAGACCGATAATTGCATATTTAACACATTTTTTAAACATACCTGTCCTCTTTCCCATCACATATATCTACAGCCTGCGTCCTGAACCTTCATTATCGCTGTCTGCTGATATAAGACTGATTATACATATAATTATAAGAAGTATAAGTGCTATCATTGAACCATTGTTCCAGTCGTATGCACTAAAATAGCTTCCTATAAGACTACCCATAATATATGTACTGTTATAAAGCATATCAAGCACTACATAATTAGTCATCGCTGGCAGGAACACCATTGATATTCCACTTATAATTCCCGGTACAGATAATGGCAATATAATCCTTATAAATGTCTGAAAATTATTAGCCCCCAGATCATTTGCCGCTTCTATAATGCTGTTATCCATTTTCGATAATGTTGTATACAACGGAAGTATCATAAATGGAAGAAAATCGTAAGTCATTCCAATAACTGTATTAATAAAAGGATAAAATGCAAGATTACCTTCTATTAATGAAAGAACTTCCTTAAGTGCTGTAATTCTAAGTGTAAAGTTAATCCACATTGGAAGCACAAAAAGCATAAGAATAACTGCTTTTCTTTTAATCTCGCTCTGTGCAAGTATGTATGCAACCGGATACGCTATTAAAAGACACACTATAGTTACAACAAATGCCAGTGCAAAACTGTAACACAATGTTCCAAGTGTGTTAGGATCTGTAAAGAAATTACAGAGATTACTTACTGTAAACTGTCCCTGTCCATTGGTAAATGCATAATATATCAATACAAGCAAAGGGGCTGCAACAAATAATAAAAGAAATATTCCATAAGGAATTCCAAGCTGCTTACGCGATAATACATTATTCATCTTTATTAATTCCTTTCCCTTTACCTACTTTTTCAATTGAAACTTCATTTTATCCTCTGGCATAATAAGTCCTACAGCATCGTCCATATTCCACAGATACTCATCATCTACAATAAGGTCGTGTCCATACTCTGTTCTTATAACATAGCTGTAATGGTCACCCTTATAGATAAGGTTGATAATATGTCCAGATACAAGACCTTCATCCACATTATCGCTCATTCTTATATCATATGGCTGGATTGAAACCATAACCTTTAACTTATCTGTATCAACAGCCTCGTTATTCTCATCAACTAAAACATTGTCCTTCATACTTGATTTAGGAATAACCTTTGTTAAATCGCAATTAATAACCTTGCCATTAAAATCAAGTGTATAATCACTATTAATATTAGTAACAAAGCTTGTTGTATGGTCCTCAGCAAGCATAATATGAATTCCGTCCGGCTCAAGCCTCATACCAATTCTTTCACCGACAGAATAACATTTTGTCGTTCTTATAACCATCTCGTACTTGCCCGATTCAACAGTAACCTCATAGTGCATACCTTTGAATATAACCGACACAACTTCGCCCTCAATAATTCCGTCCTCTGGCTTAGTTATAATTACATCTTCCGGTCTTACAACAACATCAACGAGAGTACCCTCTGCAACATCGTCCATTCCCATGAATTCACCACCGCAAAATCTTACTTTCATATGTCCTGTCATAATACCTTTGAAAATGTTACTTTCACCGATAAAGTCAGCTACAAATGCATTCTGCGGCTCATTATATATATCCTCAGGCGTACCAATCTGCTGTATCCTGCCTTCTGAAAGAACAACAATCTTATCAGACATTGTAAGTGCTTCTTCCTGATCGTGTGTTACATATATAAATGTAATTCCAAGTTCATCGTGCATATGCTTCAATTCAAGCTGCATTTCCTGACGCATTTTCAAATCGAGTGCACCTAACGGCTCATCAAGCATAAGGATTTCCGGTTCATTAACCAAGGCTCTTGCAATTGCAATTCTTTGCTGCTGTCCACCTGATAAGGTAGATATCTTTCTATTCTCAAACCCCTCAAGGTCAACTATATCAAGAACTCTCTTTACTTTCTTTCTAATCTCCTCTTTTGGCAGCTTTTTAAGTTTAAGTCCAAATGCTATATTGTCATATATATTCATATGTGGAAATAAAGCATATCTCTGGAATACTGTATTAATAGGCCTTTTGTTAGCTGGAAGCTGTGATATATCTTCTCCATTAAGAAGTATCTCTCCACTTGTTGGCATCTCAAATCCTGCTATCATTCTTAATGTAGTAGTCTTACCACATCCGGATGGTCCAAGAAAAGTGACAAACTCTCCTCTTTTTACCTCAAGATTAAAATCGTCAACAGCCTTAAATCCATTATCACTATATACTTTACTAATATGTCTTAATTCTATTATATTATCTGCCATCGTTCTCCTTTTGCACCTCGTGGTTAATTTATTAATTCAGCATATATGCCTATTGCTTCTATCTGTTATTTTAATAATTATACATAGATTTATCAATAATAATTTTCAATATCTCATTATATTGTTACTTTATTGCCTTATTATTCTATTACTTTATTATTTAGTCTGCCTGTCAGGTACGTTGACTATACTATCTATCTTCTGCTTTAATATTGACAGGCTTCCCATTCTCTTTAATGCCATATCAGACTGCTCCTCCATCTGCTTTAGCTTCTGCGTATTTCCCATTGTCTTATATACATTTTTATAAAATTCCGCATTATAATACTCTGCAACCGCTATGCTTTCATCCAGTTCATTGTCCTGAATATTATCTATCACAATCTTATCCCTGCTGGCATAATCTACTGCCCTGCCATATTCATCATTCTTATACAGGTTCATAAACCAGCGTGTATTATATGTCCTGTTCTCATCATTATAATTCTCTGTTACCGCTATTATCATCGCAGCATTAAGAACAACAAGAATTACAATAATTATATCCATAATAATTAATCTGCTCTTCTTCATAATAATCCTCATTCCTGCGCACATTTTGCGCATATCGGCTTTGTGTCAAATGTATACAAACATAAATCCTGCGTATAAAAAATCCATTTTCACATCTATCCTCTTTGTATAAGGCACTGCTCAATTCGTGCGCTTGAAAATGTATCAATAGCCTCTAAATCCTCATCTGTAATGTGATAATATTTCTTAAGCAGTACTCCCATATCTTCCCGCATTTTGTTAAGATACTTTTCATTGTCTGATGTCATAGTTACTTCTTTATCTTTATATGCCGATAACTGTGTATAGTAGTAAAACTGCGAAAGATAATATGCCAGATTAGACACATCTGACTGTGTAAGATTATAATTATCACTATCGTTAGTATTCATAAATCCCACTGACCACACATAATATCTTACACCCATAAGAACCGAATATTCTTTATCAAATGCTTTATTATCAAGAGCATCTATCTCATCACTATAATCCGATAATTCCTTATAACTACTGCTATCAAGATATGAATATATTTTATTACTTATTTCTGTATAATTATTCGTTATTGCTGATTTCTTTACAGCCTTTTTTACAGAGCCAGTTAATGCAATACCAATAAATGCTATAAGAAGCAGTGCAATAACAACTGCGGGTATTGCAAATGCGTAAGCTTTCTTTGAATTACTGTCCGCCTTATTATGTACATTCTTTTCTGTATTATTGAAATCTTTATCATACCTGTCTATGGCTTTTTTATGACTTTCTGTATAATACTTATCTTCCATCTATTATCTCTTTTCTTATATTATTAACGGCAATGCTTTCGTTGTGTCTGTCAATTGCTTTTACAGAAAATATAGCTGCCACCAGTATGATTACAACCGCCAGTACAAGGACAAGCACTTTTACAGCCTCTTCTACAATTATTTTTTTATTAATATCAGCAAGTTCTGCCAGCCTTTGCCTAAGTCCTGCCAGTCCTTTCATATATGATTTTTCCTGTCCATAATAATTGGAATTGCCACAATATGGACACTGGCTGAGATTTTTATTAAATTCTGCGCCACACGAAGGACATATCACATTCATTTTATTATTCATACTTATTTTTCACACTTTCTTCTATAATAAGTTGGATTTGCGTACTATCCGCCGTCCTTATAGCCTGCACCTGTTCATCACTCACATAAAAATATGTCTTTAATATTGCATCCATATTCTTATAAATCTGTTCTACCTTCTCATCAGACGTATCTCCAACCGCAAGCTTTCCATATATATAATGAAGGTTATCCAAATCATAAAATTCATCCAGCAGACCACAAATATCTGTCAGTGCCTTATTCTTATAAAATATATTATCCGCGGCAAGATATTCACTTATATAATTATTCACAAATATGTATATCTGTGCAGCCTCTATCTGTGGGTGATAATCAAGATACGGACCATCTGACCAGCCTGATATATTAATGCTGTCACTATAATTAAAGAAATCATAGTAATCTTCATTCTCCCAATATCTGTCTAACGTGGCTGTCACCGTATCATATTCACTAACAGCATTTTTCTGCTTAATAAAATACCAGTCGTGTGTAAGCATATACACCACCAGACCAATAAACATTGCAAGAAGCACCGCTATAGCCACTCCACGCACAAGCACTTTTACTGTATACAGCTGCTGTGCGCTTATTGATTTTTCCGCCGTATTAACTTTTGACTGATATTTGTCATAATCTTTTTTATAGGCTTCCCCTGCCCTATTCTTCCTGCCACAATGCGGACACACCTCATCGGTCAGATTAAGCACTGCCCCACAATACTGACATTTCATATTAAATGTACTGCCTTTATAAATATTCTCCCTTTCCACGCTTTCCCTCACTTTTTCTCTCTTTTATGCTATTTATAGATAATTATTTATTGTATATACGAATAAAATGTATTATTTTATACTATACTTTAATATAATATATATTTTTCATATTAACTAAGCGTAATATGCTAAAATCTTCTTTGATGAAATATTCTTTAATGAAACATACGTTATTATAATATATAATCAGTCTTATTGCATTAGTTTATATTTTGTTTTTATAATTCACATTTTACTCACATCTTTTACATATCACGTTCACATTTTCCCTCTAATATAATCATTGTTGAAAGACATATGACATTGCTTTCAATAAACTTTTTCATAAACAGATAACTACCTACTCCCTTAAATTTGTAGTTATCACTCTCCCAAAAAGAACCTGAATGATAATCATATCAATTGCCACTTGATATCATTATCATTCAGGTTCTTTTAGTTTATTTATTAAATATTGTAATCACTTTAATTACTTTGCTGTTTCTATCAAAATATTTTATCCTATAAGTCCTACTTTGCATTAACCCCTGCGATATCCTTAATCACCTCTCCAGCAATTATAAGCCCTACAACAGATGGCACAAATGCCACGCTTCCCGGAATATCACGTCTTTCTGTACATTTGTGTTCTGCTCCTGGTGGGCATATGCAGTTAGTACGACAGCTTATCGACATATCCTCGATTGGCCTTGTTGGCTGTTCTTCTGAATATACAACCTTAAGCTTCTTAACGCCACGTTTCTTAAGTTCACGGCGCATAACCTTCGCAAGAGGACACACCCTTGTCTTATATATATCTGCAACCCTGAATGCTGTCGGGTCCAGCTTGTTACCAGCACCCATACTGCTTATAACAGGAATTCCAAGTTCATTTGCTTTCATAATAATTGAAATCTTAGCTGTAACAGTATCTACCGCATCAATTATATAGTCATACTCATCAAATGGAAATTCATCAGCATTTTCTGGAAGAAAGAAACAATTATGAATTCTTACATCAACATTTGGATTAATCTCCAACATTCTCTCTTTCATAACCTCTGTCTTATACTTTCCAACAGTTTTTCTTGTTGCTATAATCTGTCTGTTTAGATTAGTAAGACATACTTTATCATCATCTATAAGGTCAAATGCACCTATGCCACTTCTTACAAGTGCTTCACAGGCATAACCGCCTACTCCGCCTATTCCAAATACAGCAACTCTCTTATTAGCTAGTTCCTGCATTGCACTTTCACCTAGCAATAATTGTGTTCTTGAAAACTGATTTAACATCTTTATCTCCATTCTGAATTATTAATTACTAAACCTACCAATATGGTAGTATTTCAATAAGAGATTATATTATAATCAGAAGTTTCTGTCAAAGCAATACTTTCATTACTATTCCATACATTTTCTTCTATATATTTATACCTATATATTTTCTTCTATAGTATATTCATATCTATATATTTTTATTTATATATTCGTATTTTTATATTTACATCAATACATTTATTTATATATTCTCATTTCTTATTGTTTCTATAATATTCTGCTTTCTTATCTGTGCTATCGAATATTTCATAATTCCAAGAAGCAGTATAATTACAACAATAACCGACATAACTATAGCTAGTAATGGTAAAGTGTATTTTAACTGCGATTCTCCTGCCGAAATATATATGACATAAGAAAGTATTGTTCCTGACACTACACCGATTATAAGAGCCTTACTTCCATAAAATACACTTTCCAGCCTTATCATTTTATCAAATTCCTTCTTTGTCATACCTATCGACTGAAGCATTGCAAACTCTTTACCTCTTAATTCCATTCCCGTTGTAACAGTATTAAATATATTGGTTATGCCAATCAATGAAACAATAGCAATAAATCCATATAAGAATATCTTCATTGTCAGAATAAGTTTTTCATCGTTTCTTCTTTCCTGTGCGGCATTAAATATGTAATTCTGCCCAATATTAAATTCATTGACAAGTATATCCTGTGCTTTATCAGGATCGTCACAGTTAATATTAAGAAGTGTGCTATCTGTATTCTTAGTATCAATTCTGTTCATATAATCGTCACTCACAATAAGGTATCCATAAGAAGTATAAGCATTGTCATATCCAAATGGTCTTTCATTGCTGAGTGCCACAATCCTTATATCGTATAATGTTGTATCATCTGACGATTTACTATTATCCAATGATTTACTGCTGTTTGAAGTATCAATTCTATAAGTTAATACATCACCGGCTTTATAGCCATCGTATATATTAAAATATTTTATATCATTACCATTGTTAATATACTGATATGTATTATCTACAAGTATGCCTCCGCTCTGTGCAGTTTCCTTGCTGATGCCAAGCTTTTTAATATACTTTCCATATTCTTCATTACCTAATGAAATAATACTTATATAGTAACCATTATTTTCTGCTAAACCTGCCTCATATTTATTTACTTCCTTATAATCACTACTATACTTTGGTTCATCTTTTAATGAAGCATAAAAGCCTCTTGCAAATGTAAAATCAGTTATATTCGTTTCATTATTTATCCTGTTCACTATATTGCTTACTTTTTTATTGGCCTCATCCACAGACATACTTTTATATGAAGACATATACACCCTTAAATCTATCTTATCATTGGCATATCTATTAACTGATTCTGTTAATAAACTCATAAAACCATATAAAGCAATAAATGTTGATACACTTAAAGCAATAGATATAGTAATTACCCTGTATTTTCTCTTGTTACGCTTCATATTCTTATATGCCAGAACGCCACCTTCTCCCCATACTTTACCGATTAATTTAGGTGTCTTTAATGACTTAGACTTTATCTTAATATCTTCACTATGATTGATAGCCATTATTGGTGACATTCGCGAAGCCCTAATTGCTGGTACTAATGCCGACAATACAATCGTAACTATCGCAAGTACAATTGATAAAAGCACTCCTAATAAAGAAGGTGCATACACAATGCTCATTTCAAATGTATCAATAAGCATTTTGTTACTTAATACGACAAGTATATAACTTGCTGACAGACCCCCGCCTATGCCTGCTACAATACCTATTACACCCATAAACGCAGCTTCAAAAAATACATTTTTTCTAATCTGGCGTGGCGTAGCACCGATAGAAGCTAACATTCCGTACTGCTTAGTCTTCTGGTTAATAGATATAGCAAAGCTGTTACTTATACATACCGCTGAAGTTATAATAATTATAACCATAACAACAGCTACCATATTATATACAAATGCAACACTTGAATCATAAAACGCTTCATACTTGATAAGACTGTTATTAATGTAATATGAATGTGTCTTATCAAGCTGGCTCTTTAATGTCTGTATCTCTTTATCTTCAAGCTTTCCCGAATTCAGCTTATTAAATAAAGTCTTATCGACACCTAATATATCAGCCGTTAAATCATATCTGTCCTTGAGTGCTTTTTTATTAAACCTCAAGTAAATGTCCGATTTATTCAAAGATGTATCTGCTTTATTGGCAAGTGTTATAACCGAATAACCTGGTGCAGTTCTTGGCTCTTCACCATATGGAAGCCTGTCACATATTCCAACAACTTTATACGTCTTAGTCTGCTTAGCTTCCAGCTGTTCATCTTCTCGATAAGTATCATTCTGATAAAGCTTTTTGCCATTATATGTCCTGTCGCCTATATCAAATGTAATCTTATCTCCAAGATTATATTTAACACCACCATTGGTCTTAATATGACTTGATATAACTATTTCACTGTCATCTTCCGGAAGCCTTCCTGATGTTACATTTATTTCTGCCTTTTCAAATGTATCACTATCAAGTGCTTCTATATAAACATATGGTTTGCTGTCATTAACACATCCGTCAAGCACTCCATAGCCAACTTCGTGTGTTTCATAATAGCTCTCCACCTGCCTGTTATTAATAACTGACTCCTTCTCCTTATCAGTCATATCATATAAAAGAAGATGAAAATCTCCATCTACCTTCTTTGATCTTAATGTTACGCTTTCTTTTAAACTTACCGCCATAGTTGCAACTGCAGTAAGAAGTGCTGTTGCAAGTATAATACCAATAATTGTAACAATTGTTCTTCTTTTATTAAGCTTTAGATTCCTTATTGTCAACCTGTTAAGTATCTGCATATAAACTCTCCTTTCCAGCCCGTTTCATGAATTTACATAATTCTATATCTTATAAAATCTTATAAAATTATGAAACTATTTATATAAGGCTCGTGCCTGTTCATAATCTTTATACAAGCCTGCCATCTTCAATTCGTAATATTCTGTCTGCAATCTTTGCAATTTCAAGATTGTGGGTAATCATTACAATTGTCTGCTTATATTTCTGATTAGAGAGTTTTAATAATTCTACAATTTCATCACTTGAGCGTGAATCAAGATTTCCTGTCGGCTCATCAGCAAGAAGTATTGCTGGGTGATTAATCAATGCCCTGCCAATTGATACTCTCTGCTGTTGTCCACCTGATAACTCATTAGGCAGATGTGTCACCCTGTCCTTTAAACCAAGAGTGTTGATAAGCTCATCAAGTTCGCTTTTGTCTGGTGTCCTGCCATCAAGCTCACAAGGTAAAGTAATATTTTCTTTAACATTAAGAATTGGTATAAGGTTATAGAACTGATATATAAGCCCTACCTGTCTTCTTCTAAATATTGCTATCTTATCACTATTCAATGAATATATATCCTCACCCTGTATATATACCTTTCCACTTGTAGGTCTGTCCACACCACCAAGCAAGTGAAGAAGTGTTGATTTACCACTTCCTGAACTTCCCACTATAGCTACGAACTCGCCTTGTTCCACGCTGAATGAAATGTCATTTACTGCAAGTACAGCATTGTCACCTTTGCCATATTGTTTAACAAGATGTTCTACCTTTAATATCTCCATATACTGCCTCTCTTTCTGTCGTAAATATAGATTATAAATATGCGTTGCTTTATTACATATCTCAATATACACAAGCAAAATGACATTTCGGTGACATTTATTTTATATATTTAACTATAAACACTGTTTCTTCATCATCAGACTCCACGCTTATATATCCTCCCTGCTTCTCAATTACTGCCTTAGCAAGCGGAAGTCCTATTCCCATACTGTTATCTTCGTATTTAGCTTCACTGTAATAGCGTTCAAATATCTGCTTCTGCTGTTTATCACTCAGTTTCTCACCTCTGTTAGTTATATACACTGCTGTATACACATCATTATCTGTTATATTTATCTTTACAGTACCTTTATCATTACTATGTTCAATTGCATTTTTAATAATATTCTGCAATGCTTCCCTGTTCCAGTTATAATCTCCCTTTATATATATATCCGATTTATTCAATTCATCTTCATTGCGATTATCGATATTCTTTTCTATATTTACATTTTTAATTTCTGCTATAACCTCAAGATTACCGACAGCTTCTTCTATAATCTTATTAATAGAAATGTTCTCATTATTGAACTCAACTACACCTGCATCAATTCTTGACAGCTTAAGCATAGACACAATCATCCAGCTCATTCCATTAACCTGATTTAAAGCTTCATATATGAATTTCTTTCTTGTAGAATAGTCCATATCCGAATTGTCATTAAGATTATCCAATAGAACCTGCGTTGAAGTAAGCGGTGTCTTTAACTGGTGTGATATGTCCGATACAGACTGCGCTAACATAACCTTTTTTATTCTGGCTGAGTCCGCCTGTTCTTTCATATATACCATAATTTTATATAGCGAATTCTTAAGACTGCTAAGCTCGTCTTCTGAATTATCATTTATTTCCAGCTCATAATTACCGCGTGATATTTTATCCATATAATCCTGCAACTCGAAAATGTCTTTCTTCCTTCTCCTCAAATACATACAAAAACATATAATAAACAATACCGACATCACGCCTATAATCGAAGTGCTGACTATGATATTGACATTTCTTATGTCACTCATATCTTTAATGTAAAATGTATTATCTGTTATTCCATTTTTTCTTAATATACTGTCAAATTCTTCTGATGTCGTACTACTTTCAAGCTCACTGTAGGACTTATTTAATATAATCGCAATTTCTTCCATATCAAGGTCTGGATATTGGTTAATAACATTTTCCATAATACATCTTATATATGTATTCTCCATATTCTTATACTTATGTGTATACCAGCTTATCCAGGAAATATATGTCACTACACTGACAACCAGCACTACACCTATTAATAGCAGGCTTTTAACCGCCTGCTTATTCTTATATGCACCCATATTCTCTCCAATCTGTTATCATATTCTTTCTAATCTGACAATCTGTAACCTACGCCCCTGACCGTCACAATAATATTTCCTTCTTTATCGCCTATCTTATCACGAAGTCTTTTCATTGTAACTGTAAGTGTATTATCATTTACAAAGTTGCCTGCTGAGTCCCATATATGTGATAATATTTCTTCTCTTGTAAATACTTTTTTAGGATTTTGTAACAGTATTTTTAATATCTCAAATTCAAGCTTTGTGAGCTTAACTTCATTATCCGCCTTGTACAATTTTCTTATATCAACGTCCATCTTTAAATCTGCAAATGTAAGTTCGTTACCGCTCCGGTTTCTTCTTAGCACATTCTTAATTCTCGATAGAAGTTCCATATTGCGGAATGGCTTTATAACATAATCATCTGCACCTAACTCCAACCCCATTACAACATCTTTCTCCTCATCTTTAGCTGTAAGAAATATGACAGGGGCTATATCATCAACTTTAATCTTTCTGCAAAGCGAAAAGCCATCCCCATCAGGAAGCATTACATCAAGTATGACAATATCTATATTCCATACATCACCAGCTCCAATTAAAGTTCTATATTTTTCAGTGTCCTTTGCATTATCTAATATCTCCTTTGCCTGATATGCACTTCTTGCAACCCTGACATTATAACCATTATTGGTAAAAAGGTATTCCAGCCCCATAATTATTGCTTCGTTATCCTCTATTAATAAAATATTACTCATATCTTTTCTCCAATCTTAATTCTTAATTACACAGTTATCATAATACTACTGTTTAATACACTTTATTATTTAACCAGCTATTTTTCTTATTTTTCTTAAGTTCACATTATTATATAATATATACAATAAAATATTTTAATTGTATACCCTGTTTAATATATCCATACAAATATAGTTTCATTATTAAATAATATTTATCAATTTTGTCTGGGATTGAATTATTTTGATTGTATTTGAATTATTTTATGAATTGTATAAACAATAATTTTCGTGTATAATACATACTTGTAGTTTATACTATCAGGGGGAAACTTATATGTTAATAGGGAATTGTAACGTAACTGCAGAACTTGTCAGCTTAATTGTAGCCGGATTTTTGACATTTCTTATGTTATACTCCAATCCAAGAAAGACGAGTTCATACCAAATCATTCATTATGGAATACTTTTATCGATGATATCTATCGCCACGCAGCTTGCATTTTTTTATAGTCAGGCTCATACCGATATGTTTAACAGAGAATTAAGATTATTCCTGTCGTTAGCATTTTTAGCAGAATACCTTGCATTACTAATGATGCTCTATGTGTATATATGTCTTCTTTCAACAAGGACATTACATCACACGAAAAATCTGCAATCAAAAGTATTATCATTCGGCTGTACTTATGCTATAGCTGTTTTTGCATTTGCAGTATCTGGTAAATTACCGGATATAATTGATGGTTTATTGCCATTAGAATATTATATTAATTTTTATGCTATCTTTGGCATAATAACCTGTTTAATATGCCTTTTATCCATATTATTAAATAAACATTCAATTCCAAAGGTAGTCAATAAATATGCTTTAATATTTATTCCAGTAGATTTCATAATGCTTTCAGTTCAATTTATGACAAGCAATATAATATTTTCAAGTCTCACATATGTATTACCATTTTTAATATATTATATATTATTTCACAGCAATCCATATGATGAACTTATTGGCTGTCAGAATATGCACTCCTTTGAAGCAAGATTTACAGACAGTGTATCAATGAAACGTAAATTTCTTGTTGTATACCTTAACTTTCCTCAGCTTAAAAATGTAAATTATGCTATTCATAATGAAAAAGTTGAAGAAACAGCCGCTAATGTATGCAGACGAATTGAAAAGCTTCATCATATGGTTCATATTTACCGATTTACCAATGATGAATTTGCTATGATTTTATATATCAAGGATGAAAACAAAATAAAGCAGTTTCTCAATAATGTGGAGATGGCAATAATTGATTATATGACTGCTTCATCTTACACAATTAACTACAGAATAGCTGCTATCCAGAGCAATCCTGTTGTATCATCAACACATAAGTTAAGCTCAATGTCAGCCTACCTTTTTAATAAAATTGCCAATGAACCGGGCAATCAGTGTTATCTTGCTACAGATAAGGATTACAAGGAATTTCACGAGGCATACAAGATTGAACAGCTTCTTCTTGATATCCGCAATAAGAATGACCTTGATGACGAACGTGTATTATGCTATGCACAGCCTATATTCAGTGTTAATAACAACAGCTTTAGAACAGCCGAGGCACTTATGCGCCTCTCACTTGATGGAACAATCATATATCCGGATAAGTTCATCCCTATTGCTGAGAAGAATAACTGTATTCATACTTTAACGCGAATAATTCTTAACAAGGTATGTAAGATTGTAGCTGAATTTGAGAAGAAATATGACTTTGATGCAATAACTATCAATTGTTCATCATCAGAATTATCTAATCGTAATCTTTTTGATGAACTTATGGCTATAATTAATTCCAATAATATTATGCCAGAACATATCCGTCTTGAACTTACAGAAAGTGCTATGTTTGATGATTTCAATATGGTTATTCACAATATGGAAAAGCTTAATGAGTCAGGTATCAAGTTCTATCTTGATGACTTCGGAACTGGATACTCTAACCTTGAAAGAATAATTGGCTGTCCATTTAACACAATCAAGTTCGATAAAACACTGCTTTACAAATCTCTTGATAACTCCGCTGTATCGGATATTGTATCTCACCTTACAAGCGTATTCAAGGAACAGGGATTTGTATTATTAATTGAAGGCGTTGAAAATGAAGAGCAGGCATCTTACAGCATAGATAAAGGCTTTGATTATATTCAGGGTTACAAATATGCTAAGCCACAGCCTGTTATTAATTTGAAGGACTACTTTGATAAGCAGGAAAAATCCATATCTTAATATTTTGCTTATTAATTGCATACTTATATAGTATTATAATCAGTGCCAGATTCCAATAAAATGGTTTGCAATGAAATACCGACCTATAATTGTTATGATTGATAATCTAACTATTATAGGTTGGTATTTTTTATATATGTAAATTGATGTTTTCCATAAATAAATATTTTTAATAATTACTTTTTCTTCTAATTATTAATATATTAATCCGCAATTCCTTATAAGCTAAATATAAAAAATGACCATTATACTTACCTATAATAAGTATAATGGTCATTATATATATTGGGGATTTTAAATATAATTTTGTAATACTACCGCTAATTATTTAATTATCCCATTAATCCTATTCTTAATCAACATCCCACCAATTGTTGGCAGAGGTCTTTTCCTGTCACCCTTAGGTGCTGATTCTTTCTCAGCCTCAACAATTCGTTTCTTAATCTGTTCCATTTTATCATCTAACTGTGCAAGCTGGTTAGCACAATCTGATAATTCCAATGCAAGTATTTCAGCTTCGCTGTCTGGAATATTCTTCTTATATCTTAGCTTATGCTCAACACTTGCCCAAAAATCCATAGCAATAGTCCTAAGCTGAACTTCAACCTTCATTCTTCGTTTCTCATTCTGTAAGAATATCGGTATCTCAATAATAAGATGAAGACTTCTATAACCACTCTCTTTAGGATTCTTGATATAGTCCTTTTTCTCGATAAGTATTATATCGTCCTGCTGTAAAAGACAATCAGCAAGCATATATATGTCCTCTGTAAATGAGCATATTACTCTTATTCCTGCAATATCCCTTATATTCTGTTCGATAGATTCCATTGTAAATGGAATATTCTTCTTGTTAGCTTTCTTGATAATTCCTTCTGTTGACTTTATTCTTGTCTTGATAGTCTCTATAGGATTACGGTCATACTGTAAAGAAAACTGCTCATTAAGAACCTTGAACTTAGTCTCAACTTCCATAATTGCACATCTGTAATAAGCCATAAGTTCATTAAATGGCATTGTATTCTCTCTTATAAAATCAAAAACTTCATCTGACATAAGATTTTCTCGTATAAATCTCTGTTCTTCCTGTTTTAAAAAATCTTCAATACCCATTAGTTATTATAAGTTCCTTCCTGCTATTCGCTTGTAAAATGCTTTATCAACAGCACAATTATTCATTATGCAGTATATTCCTTCTAATATAAGCAAATGTATAATCTTCACCTTTCTCTGACAACATAACAAGTAATGAATACAATAATTTCTTAGTATTAGGATTAATTATATAATGATCCATTCCTCTCTTAAAATAATTCAAAGAATCTGCATCTGTATACTTATCTTTATTATATATCTTACTTGCAGCTACCCTGTCACAAAACATTTCAATAACATAATTAACAGGCATTTCCATTCCTATAAGACTTCCATCACCACCTTTAGCTGGATAATCTATCCAGTATTCATAGTGGTGCTTATTTCTTCCTTTATGATGAAGCCACGCTGTTGAACAGCCCTCTGCTTCCCTCTGTGCATTATTCGGACTTCTGTTACCATCCTGATAATACTTTACACCTGGAATAAACTCTGAAAAGCTATATTTGGATAAGTCGTGCAATAGTCCCTGCTTATACAGACCCACACGAAAACAATTCTTCATAACCTCTAACTTATGCGTATTAATAGTATGCAAATGTCCAAAAAAATTATGAAAAAACTTACCCGGCTTCATTACTGTCAATCCTCCATGCCTGATTTTATCCTAACAGTCCGTTTGTTAGAAATTGTTAATTATTAAACTATCTTACCACGCACATTATACAGTATTCATATAAGCAAATTCAAGCATTACAGCAAGTCTTAATACGAAAAATCGAAAAACTTAATAACTTTATATATTCTTTATTGATTAATCTCACATATTACCTTGATGCCTTTATCGCTTCATCATAAAAGTATTCCTGTGAGTTAATCGACTCTTCACCTTCTTTAATACCTTTATGGTAATAGTTGCCGTCACTTCCCATAATTCTTGCTTTAACATTATCTTTAAGCATTATATTAAACATATGTAATATACGCTCTTTAATACTTTCATCATATACCGGTCCAGCAACTTCGACCCTCTTAAGAGTATTACGTGTCATAAAATCTGCTGAGGAAATATACATCTTCATATCTGCACCCTTTCCGAATATATATATTCTTGAGTGCTCAAGAAATCTACCAACAATACTTGTGATTGTAATGTTATCTGTATATCCGGTTATTCCTGCAACCATACAGCTAATCCCTCTTATAATCATATCAATCTTTACCCCGCTCATAGATGCCTCAACAAGCTTCTCTATTATAACCTTATCTGTGAGCGAATTAATCTTTATTCCTATATAAGCTTCCTTTCCTTCTTTTGCAATAGCAATCTGCTCATCAATTAATGAAAGGATTTTATTCTGTAAGCACTTAGGTGCAACGAGCAAATGCTCTGTATTTTCAACAACATCTCCAAGTCCGAGATTATTGAATACATCTGCTGTCTCCTTGGCAATAGCTTCACTTGAAGTAAATAAAGCAAGATCTGTATATAATTTGGCAGTTTTTTCGTTAAAATTACCTGTTCCAATATGTGTTATATAACGAAAATCTTCTCCGTCTTTATATGTTATAAGACAAAGCTTTGAATGAACCTTGATATGGTCTATTCCGTATATAATCTTACAGCCTGCTTCTTCAAGCCTGCGTGACCATTCAATATTATTCTCCTCATCAAATCTTGCCCTCAGTTCAACAAGTACAACAACCTCCTTGCCATTCTCAGCCGCATCAATAAGTGCCTCTACTATCTGCGAATTCTTGGCAACACGGTATAATGTCATCTTAATTGACAGAACCCTGTCATCACCTCCTGCTTCATTAAGAAGCCTTATTAATGGATGCATACTCTCATATGGATAACTGAGCAATAAATCCTTCTTTGCAAGCTGGTCTATAAGCGGCTGTTTAATATCAATATTACTTGAATTCTGTGGTACACGTCTTTCATAGAACAATTCTCTCCTGCTTCTTAAGTCATCCTGTATCTTTGATATAAATGACATCTCAAGAGGTGACTCAGAATAAAATACCTGCTTCTTATCAAGCTTAAGTTCCTTACATAAAGCAGATATTACTTTATCATCAAGCACTCTTGAATATTCAAGCTTTACAGGACACAGCTTCCTTCTTTCCTTAATTAGCTGTTCCATAGTATCCCTGTAATCCATCTCTTCATCATAGAATGCTTCGTCCATATCTATATCTGCATTTCTTATAATTCTAATCAAAGACTTGCTCTTAACACTATATTTCTTAAATATCTTTGGAAGAAAATGCAGTATAAGTTCTTCAATAAGCATATACTTATGACTGTCAGATGGTATTGGAATAAGTCTGTCAAATACGCCATTACTGCACGGAACAACACCTATCTTGTCATTGTTCTTTGAACCAAGAAGTGCCACTGCATATATTTCTTTATTCTTAAGAAATGGAAATGGATTCTTCTTGCTTATAACCTGTGGTGATAATATAGGAAGAATTGAATTATTAAAATATTCCTCTAAATATACAGCATCTGAATATTCAACATCATTAAAACTTATAAGCTTTACTCCCTGCTCCTCAAATCTATACATAAGCTGCTGATATATCTTATCTTTCTTATGCAGTAATTCCCTTGTCTCACTAAAGACAGCATCAAGCTGCTCTCTTGCTGTCATAAGTGTCTTATTATCAAATCCTGCATTCTTATCGTGCTTATTTCCCTTAGCAAGCAACATCTGGTCATATAATGAACCAACTCTTACCATATAGAATTCATCAAGATTACTATTAAATATAGATACAAATGTTAATCTCTCACATAAAGGCACTTTTAAATCCGCAGCCTCATCAATAACTCTCTCATTGAACTTAAGCCAAGACAACTCCCGGTTAGCAAAATATGGCTTTGGTACATCAGCACCTGAATCGTTGCTCTTAATATCTCCGAATAAAGCACTGCCATTTATCTCACCAACTAAAACATTACTCTTAACCTCATCGGCTGAAGTATTATTCTTAACCTCTGCCTGATATACATCTTTACTAATATGTGCGTTATCTGAATTAATCTCTTTAAACTCTGGTTGATTCATCTCTTTATTATCACTGATATTCTTCTTATTATTAACTTCTTTATTGTTATCATTATTAATAGTCATATGAGCCTCTTTATCTTTCTTCCAAAATCCTAGTCTCCAAAACATATTCCCATCGCCTTTGCTTCTGTAATTATTCCCGCCTGTGGATCTACAGTCTTTAATCTGCCCGCAACTTTATTTAATTCAATCTTATCAATCTGATTATTACGGACACATACCATATATCCATATTCTTTATTCATTATAAGTTCTGCTGCTTTAGCTCCTAACCTTGAAGCTAATACCCTGTCATAAGCACAAGGGCTTCCACCTCTTTGTACATGACCTGGTACAGTAACCCTTACTTCCTGACCTGTTCTATCCATAATACCTGCACCAATTCTGTATGCTGCTGATGGATAATGCTCCTTCTTTCTTACTTCTTTAAGTTCTTTCTTACTATATAACATTTCCTCTTTGGATATTATACCTTCTGCAACTGCAAGAATTGTAAAATGCTTTTTATCATTAATTCTTTTATTAATTGCTTCTACAACCTTATCTAAATCGTATGGTATCTCTGGTATAAGTATTACATCAGATCCACCTGCTATGCCCGCATGCAGTGTAAGCCATCCTGTCTTATGTCCCATAAGTTCAACTATAAATACCCGGCTGTGTGATGCCGCAGTTGTATGTATACAATCTATGGTATTCGTTGCTATATCAACTGCTGACTGGAAACCAAAGCTTACATCTGTCCCAACCAGATCATTATCAATCGTCTTAGGAAGTGTTACAACATTAAGTCCTTCTTTATATAAAAGATTGGCTGTCTTATGTGTACCATTACCTCCCAATATTACAAGACAATCAAGCCCTAACTCCTTATATGTGTGCTTCATTGCCTCAACCTTGTCCTTACCATTCTCATCAGGTTCATTAATCTTCTTAAATGGTGTTCTTGATGTTCCAAGTATGGTTCCACCTATAGTTAATATCCCTGAAAAATCATTAATATCCATAAGCTTATATGTATTATTAATAAGTCCTCTGTACCCGTCAAGAAAACCATATATCTGAACATCATCCACTTTATTGTAAAGACTTTTAGCTACACCTCTCATAGCGGCATTAAGTGCCTGACAGTCACCACCGCTTGTCAACATTCCTATTCTCATATTAATCTCCATTCCTGCACACATTTTTGTACATATCAAGCTTATGTCTAGTGTGCACAGACACAACCTCGCGTGTAAAAATTTTTTTACACTTATATCTTTATCTTTGTTACTTATTATTTTCTATTGTACATTAAACAACTATCTAATATCTTCATTCTTGATATATTTCAATAAATTGCTTCATAGTTTTGCAATTTCTGACATTATATTATAGTAGTTATGTAAAGTTTAACGAACTTATATGTAAAATCTATGTAAATTAAATATACTATACAATGTATTCACATCTATACCAAATTAATATATTTATAGTATATCACACTATATTTTTACTGTACATATATATTTTAAAACTTATATACTTTTTATATATTCAATTAGATAAATTTCAACTAATACTAATTACATTTTTCAATGCATTATGATACAATAAGAAGCACTGAATTAGTATGCCGTTATCTATACACCGGCATTTATGGAGGATTAATATGACAAGAAAAGAGATTAATGAAATCAAATCACAATTCAATATAGAAGACTGTGGAATTCTTAAATTATGCGGATGTTATGTTGATGGTGAGAAGAATAAAGTCACAACTATTAATGAAACATTCCTCAATCTTCCTGAGGAAGAACGCCATAAATATATAGATATATTTAAAAAATGTCTTTCTGGCACACCAGGACGTAACCTTATTGATATGCAGTTTACTCTTGATGCCTACGGCGATAAACAGCCTCACGATTTTCTGCTTGAGCTAAGAGACAGCGAATTAAAAGACGAGAATAAACTCAATGAATTATATGATAAAATAATCGCCAACTATTATTATCCTGGCAACTACTTAATTCTTGTAATCAATCAGGCATATGATGTTCCGGGTATGACTGCAGATAATATTGCTATGGAAGACGCTTCTGATGAAGTGTATAACTACATTTTATGCTGTATCTGTCCGGTTACTCTCTCTAAACCTGGGCTTGGATATTTTGAAAATGATAAGACTTTCCACAATCAGGTTCAAAGCCATATGGTTGACAATCCTGACATAGCATTTCTTTTCCCAGCCTTTAATAATCGGAGTTCTGATGATGAAAAAATTCTGTATCACTGTAAAGATATAGATGATTTCCAACAGAATTTTCTTACATATGTACTTAGCTGTGAAATTCCACTTCCAGCCAATGTACAGAAAGAAACCTTCAATACATTAGTAACTGAAACACTTGGTGATGATTGTAACTATGAAACTGTTAAAAATATTCACGACAACCTCAATGAAATAATTGATGAACACAAAGCTGTTTCAAGCGCTCCTGTAATGCTTGATAAGACTGAAGTTAAGGAAATTCTTGAAAAAAGCGGCGTAAAAGAAGAAAAGCTTGCTGACTTTGAAGAACATTTTGAGATGGCTGCTGGAGAAAATGGAAAACTTGCCGCTAACAATATCACACCTTCAAGAAAATTTGAAGTAAAGACACCCGATGTTGTAATCAAAATCAATCCTGATAAAACCGACCTTGTAGAAACCCGTGTAATTGACGGAAAGCAGTGCCTCGTTATCCAGATTGATGAACATCTTGAAGTAAATGGAATTTCTGTTAATCCTGATACCGGCGAAGTAATTGACCGCAATGAAAATACTAATAACAATATATACTAGATTAATTATGCAATAAAATAAGCATTATTGTATACAATAATACTTATAATAAAAAATACCGCATTAATGTGTAACATATTCCAAGTTATGGAATATCCACATTAATGCGGTATTTTTTATTATTTATGCACTAAACAGATGATTATAATTCACATATCTGCTTATGTACTATATCTTAAAGAACTTCATTTCTGAGTTAAGCTTCTCTGATATCTTCATCAAATCATTAGCAGTTGTTGAAAGCATACTAATTGTAGCTGTAAGCTCCTGCATTGAAGCTGTTGTTTCCTCAGCTGATGCAGCATTCTGTTCAGAAATAGCGGAAAGATTAGCTATTACGTCATTAACCTGTTGTCTTGCGTCATCACAGGAACCTACATTAACCTCAATTGCTGCTGTCTCCTGTCTTGATACATTAATGCCATCACTAACATCAACAAAACTGTCCCTTGTCGCATTAAGCTTAACGACCTGCTCATTAATAAGAAGCTTTGTAGAATTCATCTCTTCAACAGTCTTTTCTGATTCCTGCTTAAGATTTTCAATTATCTGCTTAATCTCACCAGCCGCTTCATCTGACTGTGATGCAAGCTTCTGTATCTCAGATGCAACAACTGCAAATCCTTTTCCCGCTTCACCAGCCCTTGCTGATTCGATTGAAGCATTTAGTGCTAAAAGACTTGTCTGGTCTGCTATATTAGTAATGAATGCAGCTGCTTCTCCAATCTTGCCAACCGATTCATTAGTAAGCTCAATCTGATCTGCAATCTTATTAACTGCTTCTGTAGTATGGTCATTAGACTCAGATAACTCAACCATAGTATTCATTGAAGTATCACCTGCGTTACCCATAACATTAGCCGCCTGTGTAAGATTAGATACCTTCTCAACAATATCCTCAATAAGCTTGCCCATATTAGCAATATATGATGAAGCATTCTGGATTTCCTCTGCCTGCGACACAGCTCCTTTTGATATATCTTCAACTGCACTTGATATTTCTTCTGTAGCCTTACTTGACTGGCTCGCTGTAGCCGCCATCTCATCTCCAGACTTATATAACTGATCTGCTGATTCTGTAAGTCCTGTCACAATACCATTAAGTTTGCTGATAAGTGCCTGTACAGAACCCGCCATCTCTCCAATCTCATCATTACGCTTTAACATATTAGGATCAACCTTCATAGTTAAATCACCATTAGACAGGGAAACAAATAATCTGTTGACTGTCACTAAAGCATTAGCAATTTTTCTGGAAAGCATCAATGATATCACTGCTATTACTAAAAGAACAATAATTGTTACTCCCACAAGTGCTATAACCTTCTGTATAATAAATGATGTTATAGCTGTTCTTGGTTCTCCAGCAAATAACATACCTACAATATTGCCGTTATAATTCTTTAATGGAAGATATACACCTGTATAATCAACTCCATCAATATCGATATGATCTGCTTTATATGTCTCTCCTGTCTTAACCTTTTCCCATACTGAATCTGGTGCTTTAAGGCTCAACATTCTCTTATTATTAGAATCTCTTAATGATGTTACCTTGGAATCAACACCATAAAAGATTGCAATATCTGCATCATTATCATCTGTAAACTTATCAATTCCGTCCTGCTTCTGTGAAAGATTAGTATCACCTTTAAAAATGTTACCATTATTATCGACACGCCAATCACCAGAATATGTATTATCATAACTTGACTTTGTTGCCTCTGCTAGAAGCACAAGTCCATTAGATGCCTCTGCATTCATACCAGCTGACATATTAACAATTGCAATAATAAGCACTACTGTAATACCCACAACTGTAGGAAGAACAGAACTAGCTATAAGTCTTGCTTTAATACTCATCTTAAGTCCCGGCTGTCTATACTCATTCGATGTGTTATTATCATTAGAAATATCCTTATTCTTAATTGACTTCTTAGACTTACTCTTAACAACCTTAGGCTTGTCAGCTTTCAATTTATCTTTTACAGGCTGCTTAGCTGATTCCTTCTTTCCAAATCTTTTAGACTTTGGAACTTTTACCTTCTTATCCACTTCTGATACAGCTTCCGCACTATCTGCTTCAGGCATCGTAGATTCAGCATCAACCTTTGTTGTATCTTCCATACCATAACCTCCTAGTTTCTTATATAACATAGAATATATCATTTCATATCGTTGAAGTATTATAACATAAATAAATATAAATGTTCTACATTTTTCTACTCTTTTTGCACATATTTTCCTGTATTATTAGATATAAATTAATCCCATTCAGCAAGTGTTCTATAAATAAAAAAGTTCCCCGGTCTGGGGTGACCGGGGATGAGTAGAGGGGATAGAAATATAGTCAAGTATATTGGCTTTGGAGATTGTCCAATATACTTTCGTCCAAATTAAACTTAGTATCAGGTTCTCAAAAATATAACCAAACAAACATCATCTAACTTTCAAATATCATAACCTGACACTATCTATTATAATATCTTATTAAATATTGTCAATTAATAATTAACCTAAATTAACATTAAATAATAAAATCTTTCTCATCAGTTAAATATCAATATGCAAAACAATTATTAATATCTACCTGACACTTTTACATATTATAATAGGTTACTTTTAATATAGCAACTGAAAAATTGTATTTTTTATACTTTTTTAATGATTTATTGTCCTGTGTTATTATTATAATAATTAATCTGTCACTTTGTCAAGCTCTCTTTTAATTAATTCTGCCGTTGGTGTTATAGCAAGACCTTCTCTGGCTGTTTCTTTTAAACTTGATGGCATTGCCGCACCAATTCTCTGCATTGAATCAATAACTTCATCTGGTGATATTACACTTTTAATACCTGCCATAGACATCTGTGCAGCCGTTATTGCATTCATAGCTCCCGCAACATTTCTTTTAATACAAGGAACTTCTACAAGTCCACATACCGGATCACATGCAAGACCTAACATACTCTTTAATGCCAATGCACTCGAATTAACTATCTGCAGGCTATCTCCTCCCTGAAGAAATGTCAACCCTGCCGCCGCCATTGCACTTGCACTTCCAATCTCTGCCTGACAGCCTCCTGATGCCCCGGCTATAGAAGCATTTTCTGCTATAACTGCTCCAATTCCTGAAGCAATCAGCAACGCCTTAACCATATCATCTTCAAGTGCCTTAAAATATGTTTCATATGATATAAATACCGCTGGAATTACTCCGCAAGACCCCGCTGTAGGTGCAGCTACTATTCTACGCATACACGCATTAGACTCTCCCATTTTAAGAGCTTTTTCCATAACCATTCCTACAAAATCTCCACATATATTCCTGCCTGATTTGTTATATTGATACATCAGCTCTCCGTCACCACCTGCCATCCGGCTTGGTGACTTAAGAGATTTATCATAATTATTATCTGCAGTTTTCATAGCTTTATACATCAGACGCATATTTTCAAAAATCTTATCTTCGGAAACCATACGCTCGTGTGCATTATCCATCATAATAACCTGCCATATCTGTGCATTGTTCTTATGACATAATTCCACCAAATCATTTATAGAATGATAATTCATTATTTAATCTCCCTTTTGCGATAAATATGTTACTTTAGTTATTCCTTCAACCTTTTTGAGCCATTCTATGCCTTCGCGTGGTATCTCCTGATCACATTCCAGAACCATTACTGCATCACCGCCTCTGTTAGAACGATACAACTGCATAGTTGCAATATTCACGGATTTGTGTGCAAGCATTGATGTCACTTCACTAACGTGCCCCGGCTGATCCTGATTATGCACAACTAAAGTTGGATAATCTCCCGAAAAATTCGTTGTTATTCCATCAATCTGTGCGATATTTATTCTTGAACCACCAAGTGACTCACCTACAACCTCAAGCTGCTTTCCAGAAATACCTATTAATATAATCTGTGCACTATTAGGATGTGCTTCTTTCAGCGTTGATTTTCCAAATGTCACCTTTATTCCTTTTTTTTCGGCAATCTCCATACTATGTGGTATTCTCATATCATCAGGCTGCATTCCAAGTAGTCCTGCAACTATAGCCTTATTAGTTCCGTGTCCCTTTCCTGTATCAAGAAAAGAACCATACAGCAAAATATTTGCTTCCTTTATCTGTTCTCCCATCAACTTCTGGGATATATATCCAATCCTTACCGCACCCGCTGTATGTGAACTTGATGGTCCAACCATAACCGGACCAATTATATCAAATATATCCATTAAATCCTCCGTGAATCCAGATGCTTAAAATATATTTAATAATATTTACTCTGAATTATTGTGAACTTGGTATTAATAATTTTGTCTATCATTCTATTTGCATTGTTTTATTTGAAATATTTACTTCTTTCCTACTATATTAGAAAATGTATCTTCTAAGCTCTTTCCTACTGATTTCATTGCATCACCAAATTCATCAGCCATACTTTTAGCCTTCTTATCCAGTTCATTTTCTTTTACATAATCTGTAACCTTATCCGCCGCATTATTAGTGACGTCAACAGCTTTACCAACACCTCTTAAGACCTTTTCTTTATTAATAAATCCCATTATTATCAGCTCCTCTTTTATTTATTAATCTATCAATCTGTTAGCTTTTAAATTATAAATCCATTAATCAATTTCTAACTATATTTAAGTTTATATATCAATAACTGGTCTAATCGTAAACTACTCTGTTCAATCAATTTCTAACTGTATTTAAGCTTATATTGTTATTATACATTTATTTTATAATTTATATTATATCATAATTTCTACGTTGCTTTTCCACGCATCCGAAGTTTCGAAGA
>ENA-ORUF01000331-ORUF01000331.1-human-gut-metagenome-genome-assembly--contig:-NODE-331-length-70837-cov-3.964836_pt1 | contig 70837 bp, 64 predicted proteins | sample MGYA00242077_ERZ509203 | MGnify/ENA primary metagenome ERZ509203 (study PRJEB26280, sample SAMEA2338834) | human gut metagenome | biome: human gut; feature: human-associated habitat; material: faeces... | reverse complement strand
GAATTACCTCCCCACTTGCCCGCTGTCTTGCTTTTTGATATAGTAGGTCCAGCCCTAAACTAGAATCGACACACTAACAAACTCAAAGGAGTGCTCTACTATGCATATCCCCGCCTGTGAAACGAGTGAACTGGAGTTGATCCGTTTCGACCATGCTCTCGAGGAAGCGAATCAGCCTTCCCCGTCTTATGATACAGAACGCTGGCTCTATGTCCCGAATGTCTACTCAGAATACCGATATATTTTGGGTACTCGGGGAACCCATCCTTTAATTTGTATAGGCATCAATCCTTCCACAGCTGCCCCAGATAATCTGGATAACACTTTAAAATCTGTGGAACGCATTGCCTTGTTCAATGGTTTCGACAGCTTTATGATGTTCAACGTCTATGCCCAGCGTGCCACCGATCCGGATGATATGGAGCTCACCTATAACGCCCAGCTCCATCAGGAAAATTTGAAGGCCTTTGATTACGCCCTCTCTTTAGATCGAAGCGGGGCCCCCGCCATCTGGGCCGCCTGGGGAACCATCATTGAAAAGCGGCCATATCTGCCCCAGTGTGTGCAGGATCTGATTCAGGTGGGAAACGCCCGTCACGCAGTCTGGTACTCCGCAGGGAAGCGCTCTAAAAAGGGACATCCTCATCACCCTCTCTACCTGCGTCGCGACAGCACTCTGGACCCCTTTGATGCACAATCTTATATCACACAGCTTTTATCCGGCCACGAAATCACCTGATTCCGTTCAAGACGATTCTCGGTCACCTTTTGTGGTAACATCACAGCCCGCCGCCTGCAGAATACAGGCGGCGGGCACTTCTCTGTTTATCTTCAACTTCAAACATCCAATAGACATAGGCAGCACTTCTATCTTATATCAAATGAAATGCTCCTCAAGCATTCGCCCGATCCTGTTGGATCAGCAGCTTTAGTGCCTCCACTCCAACTTGGATCGCAGCGGAAGTATCATGGGATTCTTTCTGATCCAGACCCACGCGCTCCCTCTCTTGGTTCCAAATCACATGGAACACCGATCCACACCGGACGCCCCGTGCGGCAGCCACGGTAAACAAGGCCGCAGATTCCATCTCGCTGGCCAATACACCCAACCGCTTCCACGCTTCCCATTTCTGCTCCAGCTCATAAGATACCGGCATCCGGCCAGGGGAATGTTGTCCATAGAAGGAGTCCTTGCACTGAACCACCCCAGCTTTCCATGACTTTCCCAGATGCTCCGCAGCCGCAGTCAGCGCAGCGAGCACCTGATAGTCAGGCACGGCTGGATATTCAATGGGTGCATATTCTCGGCTTGTGCCTTCCATCCGAACCGCTCCAGTGGCCACTACCACATCACCGCTCTGTACTTCCAGCTTGATCCCGCCGCAGGTTCCTACCCTCACAAAGGTATGCACCCCTAAATTGCACAATTCTTCCATAGCGATGGATGCGGAGGGCCCACCAATCCCAGTGGACACTACGCTGACCAATTCCCCCAACAATGTCCCTGTATAGGTCACATATTCCCGGTTGGTCTGTACATGAACCGGATCATCAAAGTACTGAGCAATCGCCTGACACCGGCCCGGATCCCCAGGCAGGATACAGTACTTGCCCACCTGGCCTGGACCGCACTGGATATGAAACTGTACCTCGCGTTCCTGCATAACATCCGCCTCCTGATTCATCGGTCTGGATACATCTCATGTTCTGCCAGTTCTGCTTTTTATTATATCCCATCTATCTTTTCTCCGCAAGCAGGGAGCCTCCCCAGCTCCATGCTGCCGAGTGCGGAACTACGTCTGCTAAAATTATTTTTCTATCCCTCACATTCTCCGGCATGGTACAAACCGGTTCTTTATGCGGGAGCGGCTTTCTCAGGTTCCACTGCAGAATGATTCTGCTTTTTTCCCCTTTCTCTTGCGGCCTGTTCTGTTTTGTGTTATTCTTAAGGTAGGTAATTTTCAAATTCAATCCTGTTGGGAAACATAAGGGGGAATTTCCGTGTCTGGGGACCAAATATGGCCCATCTTGCTTGGAGTCAGTGTACTGCTCAATCTGCTGCTTCTGCTCTACCGCCCCATCCTGGCTTGGCTGCATCGAGACAAGGGTGAGGAATTGGCCGATGAAATCATGGCCATGGTGGAAGAGGGCGAGGAGTCCGGCGCCATTGAACAAAACGAAAAGGAACTCATTGAGAACATTTTCGAGTTCAACAGTATGACGGCGGACGATGTAATGATCCACCGCACCGATATGGTCACACTGCCCCTCAGTGCAGATGACGACACCATTCTTGACACCATCCAATCCTCTGGTCTGTCCCGTTTCCCGGTATACAACGAAGACATCGACGATGTGGTTGGCATCCTGTCCACCCGGGACTATCTGCTCAATAGCCGTCAGGCTCAGCCACTTCCCCTGGAGAAGCTGCTGCGTCCTGCCTACTTCGTCCCGGAGTCGGTGCGGGCCGATGTGCTGTTCCGGGATATGCAGAACCGGAAGATCCACATGGCTCTGGTGGTGGACGAGTACGGCGGCACCGGCGGCCTGCTCACTCTGGAGGACCTGTTGGAGGAGCTGGTGGGCAAGATTTATGACGAATTTGACCCCCAGGAGGAGCAGGACATCATCCAGGTCAGCGACACCCAATGGCGGGTGTCCGGCTCTGCCGACCTGGAGGATCTGGCTGAGGCTATGGGTCTGGAGCTGCCGGAGGAGGAGCTGGAGGAGTTGGACTGCGACACTGTGGGCGGTCTGGTCTTTGCCCTGCTGCCTGTCATCCCGGAGGACGGCAGCCGCCCGGTGGTAGAGGCCATGGGCCTCCGGATCCGTGTGGAGGAACTGTGGGACCGCAGGGTCGGGTGGGCCCTGGCCGAGAAAGCAGCACCTGCTGCCGAGGAAAACGACTGAATATCCGCAGGGATGGGGCCGCCCGCTGCACGGCCCCATCCTTTTTTCTGTGCGCCGGTCCCCATGACCCGCACCATCTCAACACGCCGTTTTGAGAACGGCTCACTCAGGAGGTCCTATGATCCAGGCCATTTTCTTTGACGTGGACGGAACGCTGGTCAGCTTCCGCACCCACACCATCCCCGCCTCCACCCTGGAGGCCCTCCACGCCCTGCGCGCCAAGGGGATCAAGCTGTTTCTGGCCACCGGCAGGCACCAGGCCATGCTCCGCTCTGTTCAGGAGCTCTTCCCCGTTGACGGCTGCGTCACCCTCAGCGGCCAGTACTGCTTTGTGGGGGACCAGGTGCTCCGCAGCAGTCCCATGCCGCCGGAGGCGGTGGAGGAACTGGTTTCTGCTGCGGAGGGAGACGCCTTCTCCTCCATTTTTCTGGAGGGGGAGGACATCTATCTCAACTGCATCAACGACCTGACCCGCCAGTTTATCCGTGAGCTGTACATCCCCATGCCGCCGGTGCGGCCCGCCCGCTATGCCCTGGGCCGGGAAATTTATCAGGCAGTCACCTTCCTCAGCCGGGAGCAGGAGCACCTTCTGCTGGACCGCGCCCCCCACCTCAAAACCACCCGCTGGCACCCTAACTTTCTGGACGTCATCCCGCCCACCGGAGGAAAGGATCTGGGGATGGATGCTATCTTGAAGCACTTTAATATTCCAGTGGAAAACTGTATGGCCTTCGGCGACGGGGAAAACGACCTGTCCATGCTGATCCACGCCGGCATCGGCGTGGCTATGGGCACCGCCAGCGGCGCGGTGAAGGCCCAGGCAGATTACACTGCCCCCTCGGTAGACGAGGATGGGGTTGCCCGCACCCTGTCCCACTTTGGTCTGCTCCCTTGAGCCTCCCCCGTGTCTTTATCGGTAAAAATTCACAAATTATGACTAGAATTCCCCGGGTGCCCGATGTACAATACAGACAGATAAGCTGTATCACAGTCTGACTGTTTGACAAGGAGGCATCGGATATGAAACTCACATTCTTCGGTGCGGCCCATGCGGTCACCGGCAGCTGCCACTGTCTGGAGGTCAACGGCAAAAAAATTCTCATCGACTGCGGCCTTCAGCAGGGCCGGGACGAACACGATGAAAACGCACTGGATTTCGCACCCAGCTACATCGACTATGTCATCGTGACCCATGCCCATATCGACCACTCCGGCCGGATTCCACTGCTGGTAAAGGAGGGCTTTCAGGGCCAGATCTTTGCTACCCGCCTGACCTGCCAGCTGATGTCCGTCATGCTGAGGGACTCTGCCTTCATTCAGGAGAGCGATGCGGAGTGGCAGAACCAGAAGGGCAAGCGCGCCGGCCGGCCGCCTGTGGAGCCTCTGTACACTGTGGCCGACGCCGATGCAGCTCTCCAGCAACTCTTCCCAGCAGAATATGGTCAGATCCTGGACCTGTGCGATGGCGTGCGTATCCGCTTCCGGGACGCGGGGCACCTACTGGGCTCCTCCATGGTGGAGATTTGGGCCACAGAGGGAGATGTCACCAAAAAGCTGGTCTTTTCCGGCGACCTGGGCAACATCGACCAGCCTATTATCCGCAATCCGGAACTTTTAGAGAATGCAGACTATGTCGTTATGGAGTCTACCTACGGCGATCGAAACCACGAAATCCCTGAGAGTTATGTAGAGTCCCTAGCCCAGCTCATTGACAACACCTTTGCCCGGGGCGGCAACGTCATTATCCCTTCCTTTGCCGTAGGCCGCACCCAAGAGCTGCTCTACTTTTTACGAGAAATCAAGCACCAGGGCCTGGTGAAGAGTTTTCCTTCCTTCCAGGTCTGTGTAGACAGTCCCTTGGCGGCAGAGGCCACCCGGATCTATTCCGGTGATCTGAGGGGCTATCTGGATGAGGAAGCGATTTCCGTCCTCCAGGGGGGAGAAAATCTGTTCACCTTCCCTGGCCTGACTCTGGTACAGTCCACCGACGAGTCCAAGGCTCTGAATATGGACAAAAGCTCTAAGGTCATCATCTCCGCCTCCGGAATGTGCGATGCCGGCCGGATCCGTCACCATCTGAAGCACAATCTCTGGCGGCAGGAGTGTTCTGTGGTCTTTGTAGGCTATCAGGCAGAGGGATCTCTGGGCCGCCGCCTGCTGGAGGGGGCTAAGTCCGTGAAGCTGTTTGGCGAGGAGATCGCCGTCAATGCCCATATTGTCAACTTCCAGGGGCTGTCCTCCCATGCCGACCGGGACCACCTGCTGGAGTGGATCCAGCACTTCTCCCCCACCCCCCAGCAGGTCTTTGTTGTCCACGGCGACAGTGAAGTCACCGAGCTGTTCGCCAGGGATTTGAACGAGCTGGGGATCACCGCCCACGCCCCTCTCTACGAGGAGGTCTACGACCTATCCTCCAACACCACGCTGGCCAAGGGCATGGCGCTGGAACCCAAGAAAGTATCCGGCGGCGCGGCCACAGGTTCCCCCGCCTTTGTCCGGCTCCAAGATGTATCCCGCCAACTGGAGGCCCTGATCAGCCGCAGCCGCGGCCGCCCCAACAAGGATCTGGCCCGTCTGGCCGACCAGATCCGTCAGGTCATGGAAAATTGGGAAAACTGACCCCGCACACCACCATCAACACACCACAGGGAGGATATCACAATGCCTATGGAAGTCAATCGCCGGGAGTTAAAGGCCCGTGCCCGGGAGCGGATCCACGCGTCCCATCCCGCTTTCTGGAAAATCACACTGGTCTATCTCTTGCTGACCTCTGGCGTAGCTGCCGTAGCAGATCTGGCAGGGGCGGCCCGCATCGGGATCCCTCCGCTCCATCTGGATACCTTTGCCCTTTTCCTCTCTCTTCTGGTCTCTCTGTATACTACAGTGATGCGCCTGGGCCACCAGTGGTGGGCCCTACGAACCTATCGTCAACAGCCCACCGGATACAGCACCCTGATAGATGGCTTCTCCATGGCTGGCCGAGTGATCCTGATGAATGTCGTCATCTTTTTCTCCACCATGGGCTGGGCAATGATTTTCGCCCTTCCCTTCTCCCTGGTGCTGCTCCTGCTCTCCGGCCTGATATCTTCCAATAGTGGGATGCTGTTCCTCTATTTTATCGCTATGGGCGGTACTTTTCTCTATTCTTTGTGGATCAGCTACCGCTATGCTATGGCCCCCTACCTGCTCATCGATCACCCAGAGCAAGGGGCCACTGCCGCAGTCCGGGAGAGTGTAGCCATGATGCGCGGCTGGAAGTGGGAGTTCTGTAAGCTGGATCTGTCCTTCTTGGGCTGGCATCTGATCAACGCGCTGCTGTCCCTGGCCGTTACCCTAGCTTTCGCCCTTCCCATGCTCCCCGCCCTAATGAAGGCCGGTACTGACCTGGCTCAGCTCTTCATAACCCCGAGTATTGCCCTCCCCTGGACAGCAGTTCTCCTGTCCAGTTTGATCCAATTTCCTTTGTCCCTTTGGCTGGAGCCCTATCAAGCCGTGGCCTTCGCTGGCTTCTACCAGGCCCGGGTCATGCAAACAACCCAGGTTCCACCCGTGTGGGAGGCCGGTGATCCATACGACATCTCCTGAAAATCTGGTTAAAAAATGCCCGCAGCTTACAGAGCTGCGGGCATTTTCACGTCCTAAATCACAAAGGTCTGCTCCATCCCATGGACAAAGCGGTCCAACCGTGACTCGATCCCCGGTGCAGCCAGGGCCTCGCCAGGGGCATTAGCCGTCTCCATCATGGCAAAGTTGGAGGGCAGGTAAAAGGATTTATTCATATTCAAGGCAGAAATCAGCTGACGGGCCACGGTATCACTGCCGGAATAGCCCGACACCACAAGGGCAAACACGGCCTTCTCATAAAAGCGGGTCTGTCGAAACAGTGCAGTAAGTCGGTTGATGAAGGCACTGAGGTTGGCGGAGAGCGCGTCATTGTAGTTGGGACACATCAAAATCAGAGCATCCGCCCGCCGTACAGCGGGATAGACCGCCTCCTGCATCACGCCGCCGTAGAAACAGCCCCCCCGCTCACCGAAATGGAGGCACATGGTATAAGGACAGCCGGAGCAGTCGGACAGAGTACCGTTACGCAATCCCACTTCCTCCACCTCCCACCGTGGTGAAAGGCGGGACTGCACCTGGGCCCATAGGGCCATAGTATTGGAGGTGTGGTGGCTGGAGGCGTGGAGTGCCAGAAGTCGGGGCCGCTCCCGGCCCGGGAAGATAAAGGTCAGCAGGCGCTCTGCCAGTTCACGAACCGCCTCCTGATAGGCCCCCATCAGATCTGTGGAGAGATTTTTAGCCTGGATTCGGAAATTGGACAAGGAACCGGTGGCCTCCACCAAGGGCCGGCCCACCAGGGCACACCCCGCGCCGTTCATGGCCAGAGCCAGTTCGGCGGCAGTAGACTTGGTGTACAGCTCCCCAGGCCCGTCCACAATCAATCCCCCGGTGCACCCCTCCAGTAACCCGGGCTCCAGACGCAGCCGGGCCAGCATTCGCTGGTACTCCGGATTCTGCCCCGCCCCGTCCAAAGCCAAGGCAAACAGGACCCGGTCTCCAGGCCTCAGGTCCAGCTCCTCAGCCCGGCGGAGCACCCGGACCTCCCGGCAGGCCAGCGCACAGTTCAGGACCTGATCCAGGCGGCTCTGCCGCTCCCGGTCCGCCAGAGGCGGCGCACATACGTTCAACACCATGGGATCACCTTCCTTATGTATTAGGAATGAGGAGTTAGGAATTGCCCCTGCCTCGCCTCCGATCCTGGAATTTGACCCAGAACCAGACCAACAGTTCCACCGCTCCCCATACCGCCAAGGCAGCCAGGAGTGCAGAGATCCAGACCGCCATTGGCTCGGGTGCCGGCCCTGATATTGCAAAACCGGGTGCCGGCCCGCAGGGACAGCCTCCTCGCCACAGCTGGAACAAAAAAGGCCAGGACCGGGGGGCACAAAGCGCATGATCTTCCTCAGCGCTCGTTTCATTGGACACTCCTCCCGCCTTCTGCTTCATCGGATCGTTCTGGAGTACTGTTACAGAATCTCCTTCAGATGCTCTGCCGCATCTCGGATGTGGCAGAAGAGGGGATCTGGGATCCGGGGCAGCAGTTCCGTCTCAATCCCGGCAGGGGTATAGCGATTCTTCACCCCCATATACACGCCGTCCAGGAACACGGAGCCGCAGTGCCACTTCCCCCGGAGGGTGAGCAGCAGTGACAGGGCCCCGGAGGACAGGGCGGGAGCCACATAGGGCTTGAAACCGATCTCCCGCATCTTCAGGTTGGCAGTGACTGTGAGGTGGGTCAGCTCCCGGGACAGTTCCTCGTCATAATGTTCAATAGAATTGGCGATGGTCAGGCCAGTGCCATGGGGACCGAAGGAGCGGCCTTCGCTGAGGAAGGAGGCAAACCGGCCGTCCCGCTTGGCAAAGTAGGCCGCCCGGGCATTCATCACCCCCAGGCCGAAGCCCTGGACCTGTTCGGGCCGCAGGCCCCTGCCATCCCACGCGCCGTTTTCATCTCGGTTGCTCTCCAGATAGGCGGTCTTGGCCAGGGGATCCACCGGGTCGGACACGGCGCACCACAGTCCATGGAAGCCCTGCTCTCTGGCCATGCGGGCATACTGTTTGACGATCTTTGCGTTGTTCTCAAGCTGATACATCCGCACATCTTTCACCTGGGAACCCACCGGCGGGATCCCACGGGAGGCTACAAACACGAACATATCACAGTCAAATAATGTCTCCGGACGGACTACATGGACCTCCGGGAAAGCATCGTATTCCCAGGGCAGACTGATCTGTCCCATCTCAAACTCCCACCGGGCGGTGATCTGGTCACTGAGGTCGCAGATCCCAATGGAGTCAATCACATCCCCGCCAAGCAGCTTCAGCCCGGTGAGGAGGGTAGAGCCCACATCCCCGATGGCCAGAATATTGACTCGCTTCTTCCCACTGCCGTGTTCCTTAGACAGGACGTTCTCCCAACCAGGGCGTCCGATGTTCACCGCAGTGAGCCGCCCCGCCTCTAAAGCGGTGGACAGCGTGGCATCCAGGTGAACTTCCGGCAGACGGGAGGCATCCAGCACCTCCAGCCCATGAGGGATCTTCAGCTGGCCCGGGTGGGACACCCGGAAGGAGCCCCGGCCAAGCACCGGGTCTCCCTCCACCAGATAGAATATCGGCGCACCGGGATTCGGCTCAACCTTGAGATAGGGCAGATCTCCCCGATCCGAGGCCAGGATCTTCCCATCCTTTTTGTAATAATAAAACATGATATAACACCTCATTATCTTTCCTCGCCGAATTTCTTCAGGAAGATACATAGAAACTCAGGAGTGGGTCCGCATCAGCTGTTCCAAATCGTTCTCCAGATAAACCGAGGCCGCCAGTGTGGGATCGTAGTTCAGGCAAGTGCCCTTGTCCGGACACAGGGGGAGGATGATAGCCTCCGGCAGACGGCTCAAGGTCAGGTTCCGTCCATACAGAGCTCTGTACTCCTGCTCCAGCACCGAAATCACATCCCGGGCAGACTCCAGACAAACTCTGGACAGCTGAAACACCGACTCCTCGCTGCACTCTCCGCGGAAAGAGGGAGACGCATAGGGCAGGATATGGTTGATGCCGGGCAGCAGGCCGGGCACCGGGGGAGTAGTCCGTTGAATCGTATTGCCCCCGATAAAGGGGTATAGGGTAGACTCCACAAACCACTCCCGCAGGCGGGGAAGGTAGTACGCACTGTCCACCGGACGCCCTTGGGCATCCATCAGATCCCGCCCATGTCCGGAAAGCAGGCCAACCAGAACAATCCGGATATCCACCCCTTCCTGACGGAGGATGGGATCCAGCGCCTGGATGCGGAAGCCTGGGTGCATCAGGTCATCCACCAGGATCACTGGCCTGTCGAAGGATTTGATGGTTCGGATCTGGCTCTGAATCGGAGGATAGTGAGGAAACGGCTCCATAGAGCTTTGTGTCAGATCCGGAGTATAGACGCGGTCCGTGTGAATTGTCTTAGTCACTGTGTTTGGAACGATTTTCCCCCGAAGCATTTTGCCATACGGCACACACATATTTCTTCCCAGCTTTCTGGGCTCTGTGGGAACAGAGGGGACCTCATTATAGGCGGTGATCATCTCCAGCAGCCGCTGGTGGATCATACCGGCAGACAGGGTAAGAACCAGAAATCTGGGATAGAGTTTGGTAAGGGCAGTCTGCAGCCGAAGATGGCCCCGCTGGATGGCCGCTAATACCCTGGGATTATGGCATAGCGGCTCCTGAATCGCAGTCTCCAGATTCTGGATCAGAACTGTAGGCGCACTCATATCCACTTCCCAAAGGGACGGATCCCCTTCCCTGCACAAAAATCCCTGTCGAAGCAGAAGCTCTTCTAACTCCGGCTCCGGCGGTGCGCCGTAAGGCCGGTACAAACCATAGATGCAGTCGTCACTGAGGGCACGCGCCAGCACCTCAGTCATCAACAGATGAAGGCAGTCCCGCAGCGGATCACTGGAGTCCGCCGCCACCGCAGTGATCAGAAGAGTAGATCCTGCGGAACGCAGGCGGATCCGGTCAGCCAGACCGGTATCCCGAAGGGCACTGAACAGCTGGGTCGCCGACAGATATCGGTAGCTCACATAGCCCAGCAGTTCCCCACCCTCTCTGTTCCTCAGAAGCAGGACTCGGTCATGTCCTTGGAGAATACCCATACGAATGATCTCTCTGTCTGCCTGACCGGCCGTCAACTCGTCCACCAACTGCTCCTCCGGCTCGTCCACCCACTGAAAGTTGAGCGTCCCTGCATCCAACAGCGGCTTCGTCTGGCCATCCCGCAGGTACAGCCCGTTTTGATAGATAAAATCCTGGATCACCGGGTCAATCAGATTGGAGATATCCCGGTTCAGATCTACATTCTCCCGGATGCGGGTGGAACTGATATCCTCCAAGTGAGGCGGCAGCTGAAGCTGGATCACTCGGCCAGTGATGCCAAGTTCCTCCTTGGGGGGCAATGGAGGCTCCCCTGCCCGCCGGAATATAATATGATCCATAGAGTGGATCGACCAGGGCCTGGGGTCTGCCTGGTACGAAGACGCATGGGCTACCACGTCGCTCCCCACCACCAAGTAGACCTCCTGGCGGGGGAAGAGTTCCCTCAGGCGCTTCAAATCAGCGGGATTGGCAATATTCACCGGGATATCATCCGGGAACAAATGGACATGGAAATCTCCCGCTACCGACAGGCTGACGATCTGCCTTCGAACCAGGTGCGGCTGGGCTTTCTTGGACCAGGAGAACTCGTCCACCGCCAGATAAACCTCGAAACCCAGATCCCGGATGGCGTGGACGATCCCCTTGTGAGACAGGGTAAAGGGATCGAAGGTGCCTGGGAAGAAGGCCACCCGCCTGGGACAGGTGAAGGAGAATGGGCCGTGGTCCATCCGCCAAAGAGCAATGAATCTGTTGATATGGGCCAGAGCGGCAGCTCGGTAAAAGAAGGTAAGCCCATCATCCTGTACCGGAGCCTCGTGAATCAAAAAGAGAAGTTTGCGGTAGCTTAGGGTGAACAGCCGAGCCTTCTCCTCCATGGGTAACACAGGACTCTCATACAGCAGCTTGCCAATTACCAGCAGCGCCTCCTGCCGCACCGCAGGCCGGTAGTGGGCCAGCCCCTGAAGCAGGAGTCCCAGCAGTTCCTGGCGGCGGTTCTCAAACGCGGCGCTGGACTGCGAAAAACGCTCCCGGTAGGCAGGGTAGTGCTGGAGCAGCACCCCGATGGTATTCAGCGCGCCAGACACCGCCGAGTCGTTGGGAGAGCCCAGCAGATTTTTTAGCCACAGGACCTGCTCATCCAGTTCGCTGGGATAGAGATACAGGGCGGCCTGGCCCAAATACTGGGGGATATACTTAGAGATGGAGTACTGGCCCATCTCCAGCCCCTTTCCCAGTTCCACTACCACTTCGTTGCGCTGATCCCGGCGCAGCAAGGGCAGGATGCGCACCAGCGCACCGCCGGCGTCGTGTCGGACCACCACCCGCTCCGACACCTTGATGAGGTTCGAGAAGTGCGTGCAGATGTGGAGGATATGCTCCACCAAACCGTGCTCCACTTGATCCCGGAGCAGCTCCACCCCCACCGACTTCACCATCCAAGGCGTAGCCGTCTTGAGGTTGTCCAAAAACACATCGCTGGTAACATCCTGGTCGTACAGGATTCTCCGGTGCTTACTCACATCCTCTCCTGCCCGGGCCAGGATCCGGTACTGGAGAAAGGTAATGGGCAAACTGGTAGATGGAACAGACCGCGCCAATTCTGCAATGCGCCGCAGATGGGGGTGATCCTGGCTGAGCGGGCGCTCTGCTGCACGGAGGAAAAGCAGGGCAGCAGTCTCCAGCCGAAGTTCCCCCGATTGGAGCCAGTAACCGGCAAATTCGATCAGCTGCTCCCGCTCCTCATTCCCATAATATTTTGGAGGCAGGTAACGTACTGCATCCAACAGTGTGAAGGCAGTATCCGGATCCCGCTCCTCCGGGTCGCGGAAGTAGTGCAGCAACGCCCCCATGAACCGTGGGATGTCAGCAGACCGGGCATGGGTCAGCACAGAGGCTACCACCAGTTTCAGGGTATAGCTGATGTGGCTGCGCTGCTGCTGTGTCGTCTTATGGTCCGGATAAATGATACGATCCAGGTATTGCTCCCAAAGGGTAAACGGCACCTCAGCCGCCGGGTCGCTGGGCACGTCAGCAGGCAGTTCCTTACGGTAGACCAGGTGGAAACGGGCAATGATCTGCCCGATCAGGGCGGCAGCCTGACGGCGGATATCCCCCTCTCGGTGGACCAATAGTTCATACAAAAAGGAGAGCGCCTGGGTTTTTTGCCGCACCGATAGATAGGTGAAGTACTCCTGAAACACATTGAGATAAGCCCGCAGCTGTTTCCAGTCCTTTGTGGAACGGGCAGCCTCAATGATGTTTCCAAACTTGCGCTCATTAGACAGCATATGCATCAATCGAATGCTGTGTCCCACGGACAGCAATGTCAGCCCCTCCACCGTCTCGTCCGGTCCCATCAAGGCAGGATCCTTGTCCGGAGCCGGGGGCGCAGGATGGCCGCTCAGGTCCACATCCACCCCCAATGAGCGCATATAGTCCTCAAAATCGTGGAGTTTTCCATAGACGAACTCGTACCGGCGGCGCTTGATGCTGTCCACATTATCCAGCTTGGATAGAATGACCTGAAAGGATTGGTCCAGCGGATAGAGCACAGTAGTCTCATTCCCGTCAGCATCCCGGTCCTGCTTGGAGCGGAAATCGGCATAGATCAGGCACAGGGACTCCACCGACAGAGACTCCAGTTCCAAATCCCAGGTAGAGTGGTTAGCCGCAATGTGGCTGATCCGTTCCATTCCCCGCTCCAGCAGCCACTGGTCCGTATAGTAGTAGTGGAGATAGGGTACCCGTTCCCCAGGACGGCAGCCGAACTTTCCAATGTCATGGGCCGCTGCGGCCCCGGAAATCAAAGCCAGATCCACCTCCACCCCCGCCTTCCGCAGACCCAAGGCCGCCGTCATTGCGATGTAGTGGACCCCAGCGATATGGCCCAGGGTACGAAAGGGGGTGACCTCCTGCCCCAAACGCATCAGTTCATAGATATACTCTCGGCGAAAGCAGGTCAAAAATCTCTCATACTCCCGGGCACAGTCGCAGGCGGAGTACTCCTCCGGCGTCAGAAAACGGAAGTCTGCCAGTGGATCAAACGGCAGATCCTTGCGTTCCTGATCCAACAGCACCTGAAGAACAGTGAGATAAAAACGGGCTCCATCAGCATACTCCTCCCCGTCCGGGGCAAAGCCCCCCTCCGGGTAGAGTATGCTGCGAATATAGCGGTAACAGAAGGACAGCCAGCCATCCTCCGGTGCTGGGGACAGCTTTGGCAGGATGGGTGAGCACAACTCCAGAACCTCACCGCACTCCAGCCGCTGCCGAATCGGCAGAAGCTGAGCCAATTCCTCCGCCCAGCCCGGAGCACGCAGCAGCTCCAGCGCCGCCTGGTAATCCGGAGCAAAGGGCAGCGACTGCTCTGCCAGGGCCTCCGCCACTTGGGCTGTGATGGTTTGGATCTGTTCCTCATACATGGGACACCCCCGCCTTTCCCAGCAAAATTTCTGGGTCAAGTCTAGCACAAAATCCCCGGTATGAAAAGAAAAAACCGCACCTTTTTTGGCAGTTTCGGGAAATTCGACCGGAACCTTTAATTTTTCCTGAAAAAGCCTCCATTCCACTTGCCGAATTCCAGGGAATCCGATATACTGATGGAGCATGACCCACAGACAGGAGGGATCACCCTGGCACATACAGATACGCGGTCCCAGCGGCACACATCCAGCCATTCCAGCCGCTCTGGCCATTCCGAATCTTCCAGCCGAAGCCGAACACGTACAACCGGTGGGCGGAGGGTACAGCCTACACAGCGGAACACCAGACGCCGGCGGCACAGCATCTGGTTCCGCCTATACATGATCCTGGTGGTGATCTCCGCTATCATCGTCGCCACTTATATCGGCCTTCAGCTGGCAATACGCGCCCCTGAGATCCAACAGCCGGAACCTGTCTCTCCCCCCGCCTCCGGCAGCCAGACCGGGCAGCCCGCCGCCCCGCCTGAGGAGGATCCAAACGCCCTGGTGCGCAAAGAAGGCGTCTATACTTTTGCATTACTGGGCAAAGATGTGAAGGGCAGCAACACCGACACCATCATCCTGGCCCGCTATGACACCACAGCACAGACGGTGGGGATGGTCTCTATCCCCCGTGACACCGCAGTACACCGCACCTGGTCCAAATACTCCAAGATCAACGCCGCCTTCTATGGATCTAGTCCTGAAACCCTGAAGCAGGAGATTCAGAACACCTTTGGCATTCCAGTAGACTACTATATTTTGGTCGATCCCAAGGGCTTTATCGCCCTGGTGAATGAACTGGATGGAGTTGATGTGTATATCCCAGAAAACATGAACTATGACGATCCCACGCCAGGTGAGGAACTGCATATCCACTATCAGGCGGGCAACCACCATTTGACCGGCAAGCAGGCCCTTGAGGTGGCCCGTTTCCGGCACAACAATGACGGCAGCGGCTATACTGACACTGGCCGCGCTGAGATGCATCGTCAAATGCTGGTGGCTTTGGCCAAAAAGGTAGTCTCCTGGAACTCGATCCCCAAGGTCACTGCTTTTGCGGAACTCTTTCAGACCTATGTAAAGACCGACCTAACTGCCTCAGACATGCTCTTTTTCGCTACGCAGGCTATGGGAGTGAATTTCTCCTCCGGCATTACTCAAGGAGAGCTCACCGGTCGGGGTGACGGCGTGGTAGGAAACTCCAAGTGGTGCTATGTGTTCCAACCAGAGGACATCCTCCCTACACTGAATTCACAGCTCAACCCGTATACCAGGGAACTCACCGCCGATGATCTGGACCTTCCCCAGCCTGACCGCTATCTTCAAAATTACTGATTCTTCAGGGCCGCCCGCCACCCGGGCGGCCCATTTTTATTTTTTCATAAGTCCTGCTTGACAACCGAGATATTTCACGGCATGATGAAGAAAATACCAGAGAGGATGAGGCAGTTATGGAACAATGGCAAAGAGACATGACAAGTTGGTATCCGGAATTCCAGGCCCTGCGCCACCGGCTGCACCAGGAACCAGAATGTCCCTTTCAGGAACATCGGACCACCCAGCTGATTCGGGAGCTTTTGACCGATTGGGGTGCCGTGGTGGAAGATCATCCCGGGCTTGATACTGGTCTGACCGCCCTGATCCATGGGGCACACCCCGGCCCCATCGTTGCACTGCGGGAGGATATCGATGCCCTGCCCATGTCGGAAAATACCGGCCTGCCTTTCTCCTCCTGCCGAGAGGGAATCTGTCATGCCTGCGGACACGATATCCACACCGCCGCCCTGCTCTGGGCAGCCAAGGCCCTGTGTGGACTCCGGGACCGGCTTCATGGGTCAGTCAAGCTGATCTTCCAGTGCGCTGAGGAGGTGGGAGCCGGCGCCGAACGAATGCTGGCCCTGGGAGCACTAGGGCCAGACCGCCCGGAAGCGGTGGTAGGATTTCATTGTGACCCAAAACTCCCGTGGGATATGGTCGGACTTCGATACGGACCCAGCAATGCCAGCTTTGACATCCTCACCTGGCACATCACAGGCCAGGGCGGCCACGGTGCCTATCCACAGCAATGTGTGGACCCGGTCATGGTCAGCGGCTATCTCTTGACTCAACTCCAAACCGTGATCAGTCGGGTGAACTCCCCTACACACCCCGCTGTCCTGACCATTGGCGAGATTCATGGCGGCACCGCTCCCAATATCATCCCAGACCAGGTGACGATGCGGGGAACTATGCGTGCCTTTGATCCTGCCATCCGCCAGCAGCTTCTGGACACCATCCGCCGCATTACCACGGATGGATGCCGGGCACTGGGCGCAGAGGGGGTTCTGGTTCATGATGTGGGCACCCCCGCCATCCACAACCACCCAGACATCGCAGATCGGGTCGCCCGAGCGGTCGAAGAGACCTTTGGCCGAGAGCACCTCCAGGTGATCCCGGAACCTTCCCTCGGTTCCGATGACTTCGCCTGTTGGATCGATGCCTGCGGCGGCCGGGGCGTTCAGTTTTTGGTAGGCTCTCACGATCCCCAACTTCCCAACAGCAGCTTAGGCCTGCATGTGGCAGAAAACATCTTTGTGGATGAGTGCCTGAAAACAGCTGCTCCAGTTCTGGTTCGCTTTGCTCTAGACTACCTCAGCTCTCCACGTCCTTGATCTCTCTTCCAACCCCACAGCCCTCTGTTGCCTGACAAATCTGAACCCTGGATGCCTTCGACTCGATGCATCCAGGGTTTTCTCCTGATCTCTGCACAGTTTGTAGATTCTCCGCAATCCCATCCGTTCTTTCCCCGCAAAAGAAGAATCTGGGATGGATGAAAATTTTTCAAGGAAAGCCCATAATCACATCCCACTGCCTCACAATATTCATTGCGGAGGCCCTGTGGATGTGGTACAATAGTTCCACAAATCTCTCCCCGTGTATTATTTGGAACAGCAAGGAGAAACACCATGAGTGAGACGATCCTGAATATGCTCCCCCTCACCGAGGAGGAAAAAGCAGCCTTCGAAGCCGCCGCCCCAGAGGCCGTCCACCTCTATGCCGGCCGCCGCACCGCCACTCCAGAGCAGTTTGCCCAAGCGACTGTGATCCTGGGCTGGCCCAGACCAAGCATGGTAGCCCAGGCAAAGCGTCTAAAATGGTTCCAGTCTATGTTCGCTGGAACAGATGAATATGTGGATGTAATGCCTGCGGACGCAGTACTCACCTCTTCTGCCGGGAGCAACAGTCAGTCGGTGGCAGAGCACCTGCTGGCCACCCTGCTGGCCCTGTACCGCAAACTCCCCCTGTGCCGGGATCGGCAGCGGGAGCACAAGTGGGACCAGGACATTGGCTCGGTGCGCACCCTGGTGGGCGCCACTGTTCTGGTAGCCGGGGCAGGCCATGTTGGCTCTGCTTTTGCCCAATTGTGTAAGGCTCTGGGAGCGAAGCGCACTATCGGTCTGAAGCGCTCGGTCAATACACCCGTCCCCGGTTTTGATGAGCTGTTCCCCCTATCCGAACTGGACCGCCTTCTGCCCCAGTCCGATGTGGTGGTTCTCACCCTGCCCCACACCCCAGAGACCAACGGCCTAATGGATCGGGCGCGGCTGGCACGCATGAAGAAAGACGCCGTTCTCCTCAGCGCAGGCCGTGGTACTGTTCTGGACCAAGACGCCCTGGTATCTCTGATGAATGGAGGTCATCTGTGGGGCGCTGCTCTGGATGTCACTACACCAGAGCCTCTTCCTGAGGACAGCCCTCTATGGGATGTGCCTAACCTGCTTCTGACCTCCCATGTGGCAGGAGGCCTGCGCCTGCCAGTGACACGGGAGAACTGCGTCCGGATGGCACTAGAAAATCTGATGCGTTATCTGGCGGGAAAGCCTCTGGAAAATATGGTCCGGCTTGGCTGAGGCAAATCGAGTTTCAAAAACGCCAAAAGCGGAAGCCCCGCCGGGCTTCCGCTTTTGACTGTTTTGTGAGAAGGAAGGAATGGAAAATCGAGCTGCAAAGGTTTTTGACAAGTCGTCCGACAAGAGCGGCTATCGGAGGCTCGTTAATTTTTTAACCTTTCGCAAGAAGAACTTTACCACCTTTCCCACAAAAATACTATCCCCAATTTGATTATAGATCATATAACCAAATACCTATATCTATAGCCGTCACGGCGGACAGAGATCCACAAGGAGGACACCTCAAATGAAGGAACTGGAACTGCTCCCGATCCCATTGCTGCTGTGGTACCGGGAAAACGCCCGGGTACTGCCCTGGCGGAGTGATCCCACACCATACCGGGTATGGATCTCAGAGATCATGCTCCAACAGACCCGAGTAGCAGCGGTATTGGACTATTATCGACGTTTTTTAGATGCAGTTCCCACTGTAGCTGACCTGGCTGTGCTGCCGGAGGACACCCTGATGAAGCTGTGGCAGGGACTTGGTTATTATAGCCGGGCCCGCAATCTTCAAAAAGCCGCGCGGCAAATCATGGAGAACTTCGGCGGAGTATTCCCAAATACTTATGATGAGATCCGTTCCCTGGCCGGGGTAGGAGACTATACCGCGGGTGCGGTCGCCTCCATTGCTTTTGGCCTTCCAGTCCCGGCGGTGGACGGAAATGTCCTGCGGGTGGTGACCCGAATCACTGGGGATCCTGGGGACATCACCGCCCCCGCAGTCAAACGGCGGATCACCGAGGCACTGCGTCAGATCATTCCAACCGAAGCGCCTGGCCAGTTCAATCAGGCCATGATGGAGCTGGGGGCTACCGTATGCCTGCCCAACGGTGCACCGCTATGTGAGCGGTGCCCTGGAGCAGAGTTCTGCCGGGCCCGGCTGGAGAACCGCATTGACCAGCTTCCGGTCAAGCCTCCGAAAAAGGCTCGGCGAGTCGAACAGAGGCAGGTCTATTTGATTTTTTCAGACCATGGGATCGCCTTGCGCCGTAGGCCAAGCAGGGGATTGCTGGCCGGACTGTGGGAGTATCCCAATGAGCCGGCAGGAGAGACCTCTATCTTGGATCTTCTGGGGCTTGACTCGGAGGAACTGGAGCCCGCTGGACAGGGCAGACATATTTTCACCCATATCGAGTGGCGAATGCAGGCCTGGATCGCCCGTATTCCCGCAGAAGCCCTGCCGGAGTCTTGGGTGTGGGCCGACCGACAGGCCCTGGCTCTGGACTATGCAGTCCCCAACGCATTTCAGTCCTTCCAGGATACCGTGGACAGCAGACTGGGATATTTTTAACTGGAGGGATTTTCGATGAGACGCATGGTGCTCTATATCGCTATGAGTCTGGATGGCTACCTGGCGGACCCCGCTGGAGGAGTGGACTGGCTGGCCGGTCAGGATCCGGCCTGGGATGGAAATGGAGGCTACGCAAGCTTCGTTCAGACCGTGGACACAGTGATCATGGGGCGCAGGACCTATGACCAGATCACCACCCAGCTTTCTCCCGGGATCTGGCCCTATGAGGGGCTGTCCACCTGGGTGCTCACCCACCGGAGTGCGCCGGAGGCAGAGGGAGAGATTCACTTCACCGCTCAGTCTCTGGACCGGCTGGCAGCTCAGCTTCAGGCCCTCCCCGGACGGGATATATGGCTGTGCGGCGGAGCAGACCTGGTACGTCAGGCATTGGAACAGGATCTGATCGACGAACTGCGGCTGACCATTATCCCCACCCTGCTGGGGGCGGGAATCCCCCTGTTCAACGGACTGTCAGGCCCAAAACTCCTCAAGCTGATCTCCCTCCGATCTGAGAATGGCATGGTGGAGTGTATCTACCACCGAAGGGAGGATGTCCAATGATCTGTAACCTCTGTCCCCGCCAATGCGGAGCCCTGCGCACCGAAATAGCTGGGGAGGGCTGGTGCCGGATGCCCGCCCTGCCAGTGGCCGCCCGTGCTGCTCTCCATCACTGGGAGGAGCCACCTATCTCTGGAACCCGAGGATCCGGAACGGTTTTTTTCTCTGGCTGCTCTCTGGGATGCGTATTCTGTCAAAATGAGGTCATCAGCCACCGGGACTTTGGGCAAGCACTCACCATCCCCCGTCTGCGGGAGATCTGTCTGGAACTGATCCGCCAAGGGGCCCACAACATCAATTTTGTCAACCCAACCCACTATGCTCACATTGTGCGCCAGGTGCTGGAGGATCCCCTGCCCGTCCCGGTAGTATGGAACACTGGGGGCTATGATCGAGTGGAGACCCTCAGGGCCCTGGATGGCCAGGTGGACATCTATCTCCCGGATCTGAAGTATCTGGATCCAGAGACCGCCGGACGCTATTCCGCGGCTCCGGACTATCCTAGGGTCGCCCAAGCCGCCATCGAAGAGATGTTCCGTCAAACCGGTCCCTGTCAGTTTGACGAATCGGGGCTGCTCACCCGTGGCGTAGTGATCCGCCATCTGATCCTTCCGGGACAGACGGCCCAGGCCAAGGAAGTGATGGACTGGGTGGCCCGAACTTTCCCAAAGGGGACAGTTCTCTTCTCTTTGATGAGCCAGTACACCCCCTGGGGAGATCTAAGCGCGTTCCCAGAACTGAACCGCCGCCTCCGCCGGGGCGAGATGGAAAGTGCCGCGGCTTATATGCGGAGCCTGGACCTCTCCGGGTTCTGCCAGGAGCGCACAAGCGCCAAAGAGGAGTACACGCCGCCCTTTGATCTCACTGGGCTGTAACAAACACCCCTTTATAAATTATTCATAAAGGCGAGTGATTGTTTCCAAATCGTTCACAGGTTGGTCACGATTCTGACGTAATTATCCGTTACTATATAAGCGTACTCAGTGATTACAATCTTTCTCCATTTCTTTTCTCTCTCCTTTTACAACACACACAGGCAGAAGGCCCCGGCGGATCGCCGGGGCCTTCTGCCGTCCCGCCCTTTACGCTCCCAAAAACTTGTGGTAAAATATCGCTGCCGCACAGGATCTCATTCGGCGAAAAAGGAGGTGCGCCATGACCATCACATTGGATACCCCCTTGGACCAATTTCCCGGAGTGGGAGAGGCCCGGTCAAAAAAGCTGGAAAAGCTTGGACTGACCCGCTGCATCCATTTGCTCACCCACTTTCCGAGGGACTATGAGGACCGCCGGGAGATCTACTCCATCCGTTCTGCCCCTTCAGGACGGAAAGTATGCGTCCGGGCTATGGCCGCAGAGCATCCTCGTCTGGCCCGGATCCGCCGGGGACTGGAACTGGTCCAACTGCGGGCAGTCGATCAGGCGGGGACCCTCTATCTCACCTTTTTTAACCAGAGCTATGTAGAGCGCGCCCTCCGCGCCGGAGAGGAGTATATCTTTTTCGGCATCGTGGAGGAGCAGGGAAACCGCCGTACCATGGTCAACCCCATCTTTGAACACGCAGATCGGCAAAACACAACCGGCCGCATCATCCCTGTCTATCCTCTGACTGCTGGAATCTCCAACCATCTGATGCTCTCCCTCACCCAGCGGGCAGTAGAGGACTGCGCCGGAGCCATCCCAGAGACACTGCCCCCATCAATTCGCTTGGAGCACGAACTGGCCCAGGCGGAGTTCGCCTATCGAAACATCCATTTTCCCGACACCTTTCAGGCCCTGGAACTTGCCCGGCGGCGGCTGACCTTTGAAGAGCTGTTCTATCTCTCCGCCGGTCTGACCATGCTGAAGACCCGCCGTGGCGGCGGCTCAGGCCATGCCATTCCATCCCGCCCACAGAATGATTTTCTTTCCCTGCTTCCCTTCCCGCCCACCGAGGCCCAGCTCCGGGTGATGGAGGAGATCACTGGAGATATGGCCTCTGGACGGCCTATGAACCGGCTGGTCCAGGGAGATGTAGGCTCAGGTAAAACGGTTGTGGCCGCCTTCGCCGCCTGGCTCGCCGCAGGAGCGGGGTACCAAGCTGCTCTGATGGCCCCCACTGAGGTGTTGGCGGAGCAGCACTGGCGTTCTCTATCCTCCCTTCTGCGCCCGGCCGGGATCCGGGTTGGCCTGCTCACCGGAGGGCTGACCCAAAAGGAGAAGCGGGAGACCCGGAAGGCCCTGGCCGCCGGAGAGATCGATTTGATCATCGGCACTCATGCCCTGATCTCCCCCCAGGTAGAGTTCCGACGGCTGGCCCTGATCGTAGCCGATGAGCAGCACCGCTTTGGCGTGGCCCAGCGAGCCGCCCTGGCCGGCAAGTCGGAGCAAGGCGGGATGCCGCCTCCCCACGTACTGGTCATGTCGGCCACCCCCATCCCACGGACGCTGGCCCTCATCATATACGGAGACCTGGATGTATCCATCATCGACCAACTTCCTCCGGGACGCACGCCGGTGGAGACCTATGTGGTCCACGAGGACAAGCGACAGCGAATGTACAACTTTGTCCGCCGTCTGGTGGGGGAAGGTCGTCAGGCCTATATCATCTGCCCTGCAGTGGAGGAAAAAATAGAGGACGAGGGAAAGAACACCCAGTGGGCACAGTCGGAAACCAGGCCGAACCTAAAAGCGGTAACCACCTATGCCGAGACCCTCCGCACCCAGGTGTTCCCAGACCTGCGGGTGGCATTTCTCCATGGAAAGATGCGCCCCCGGGAGAAGGAATCGGTGATGGCCTCCTTTGCCGCAGGCGAGATTGATGTTCTGGTCTCTACCACTGTAGTGGAGGTTGGGGTGGACGTACCAAATGCCGCCTTGATCATTGTGGAGAACGCCGAATGCTTCGGCCTCAGCCAGCTCCATCAACTCCGCGGCCGGGTTGGTCGTGGGAAGCACCAGTCCTACTGCGTCCTCATCACCAATACCCACAGCCCAGACTCTCTGGCCCGTCTGCGCACCCTGGCCTCCACCACCGACGGTTTCCGGATCGCCGAGGAGGACCTGAAGCTTCGTGGCCCCGGCGACTTCTTCGGCAGCCGCCAGCACGGCCTTCCCCAGCTGGCTCTGGCCGACCTGTCGGGGGACCTTCGCCTGCTCCAGGAGGCCCAGGCCGCCGCCCGCGGCCTGCTCCAGAACGACCCCGAACTCACCCGCCCGGAAAACCGCCCTGTTCTGGAGCAGGTACGTCGGTTGTTTGCCGAGACCCCGGATATTTTCAACTGAGAGCACACCCCTCTTTTGTAAACCAAGCCGTTCCCCCCCTGTTCACACCCATTTCTCCAGCAGGTGAGGGATCGGAACGTACTTTCTAGTCTAATCAACATAACGAGGAGGATCCCACTATGGATCGTATGGAACAAGTCAAGCATCTGCGCACAGATCCCGGCGACCGCCACTACAACTGCGCCCAGTCTATTCTGGTCCCCTTTGCCAAGGAGGCAGGGCTGGAGGAGGAGCAAGCCTATCAACTGGGAGCCATGTTTGGTTCCGGAATGAATCACGGAGCCACTTGCGGAGTAATTACAAGTGCGCTGATGCTGCTGGGCCTGAAGGGATACAGCAGCAAGGAGGCCGGAGAGCTTCTCCGCCTCTTCCGTGAGAAGCATCAGGCTACGGAGTGCGCCGCCCTTCTCACCCGGGCCAAAGAGGCGGGTGTCACCCGGAAGGAGCATTGCGATGCTCTGGTCTTTGAAATGGCCCAGACACTGGAGACCCTGCTGACTGAAAAATAATAGAAGGAGGGGGAGCCGCGTTCCGTCGCACGGCTCCCCCTCCTTTTTATTCGGATTCATCCTCCGGCTCCACATAGGTCTCCAGCCCGGTCCAGGTGAGGCCCTTGTCCTCAATCTCCCTCCAGCAGGAAAATTTGGTCTCCAGCTGTGCCCAGGTGAGATACCAGAAGTGGTACTGCACCAGCAGATGGGCAGGGAGAATGTCCTCCACGATCTTTTGGATCTCGTCAAAGCCGGACGGGATCCCGGGTACCTTGGGGAAGGACACCTCCACTGTTCCGGCCTCCCCGGTCTCCCGTACCAGGGCATTGACACCGCAGCCGGAGATGGTATCGTTGATGGCATCCAACGTAAAGCTGTCTCCGCCAATGCGGAGCAGAGCAGCCAGGGCCTCCCGCATAGCCTTGGGCGTCGCGGCGACGGGCCTGCGATGGAACAGGGAGGCGGTACGCTCCAGCCCCCAGTCCTTGGCTGTGGCCAGACAGGACTCCCGATGCAGCTCATCCAGCGCGGTCTCCACCTGATCCAGAGCCGCCCCCAGGGCCTCCAGCTCCCCGTTCTGGAAGGGGCCCTCCAGGTCATATATCCCCAGAGGGGACAGCAGCTGACGCAGATATTGGGCCCCGCTCATGCCAGTCCCTCCACAGTCAGGGTCCCCAGCACCGGCAGCTGATGGGCCGCGATCTCCACATCATCAGCCGGTGCTGCCAGCTTGCAGTTGGCCACCCCGTCGCAGGCAAAGACCAGACTATATAGCTGCGCCAGCAGCACCGGTTTTCCAAGACGCTCACCAGAAAACCAGTTTCTCACTGCAGCCTCAGCCCCGGCAGCCACAGTCTCCCGGTTTGCCCCCTCCGTTGGCTGAAGCCGTATAACAACGTCCACCTTCACCTGCTCCGGTGCACGCACCTTGACATCCACAGCAATCTCCCGCCTGCTCTGGAAATAGGTTTGAATCTGTTGCAGCAAGGCTGGATCCGCCTTCCCGCTGTGGGTGGATACCACCACATCCACCGTACCGATCCCCCGGCTCCGTGGAAGGACGGAGGCGGCAGCCACCTCGTCAAAGGACAGGGCTCCCTGCTCATAGAAAGCGGCGTTGGCCCCGTTGGGCAGGCGCTGGAAGGTATCCAGAACCCGTTTTCTCAGCTCGCTGTCTGCCTCGCCGTCGCTCCCACCCAAAAAGGGTTCCGGATTGTCACAGCGCCGAATGCCCACCGGCGCCACCGCCATCGAGAGCACCGTCCCAGCGGCCGCATTCCCAGAGCTGCCCGCCAGCAGGGCCCGGGCGGGGACATCAACCTGGAGTTCTCCTGCCGCGAGGACAGCCGCCTGTGTGGTCTCGAACCGTACCAGTCCCGCAGTCATACATATAGTGCCCAGGGGAATCTCCCTGGCCGTCCCAGCCGTCTCGTCTGTAAAGAAGCGGAGGGTTCCCACCGCATGAGATGCCTGCTTCCGCTCCAGCCCTCGCAGTTGAGCGTGGAGTTCCAGATAGTCCCCCTCTGCGGTCTGTGGAAATGCCTGCCGGGCCACCCAGTCAGCTTGGAGGTACAATGCATAGATCTGAGCCGCCGCCGCATACAGGCGAACAGCTAAATCGCAGCCCTGGTCCACCTCCATCCCGGTCCGTATCCCAAAGCTGACCAGCATCTCTCCAAAGATCTCATCTACTGTTTTCATCCACTCACCTCTTCATGTCCGCACCTCTACCGCCACCGACAGCGGCGCACCCCGCCAATTCAGATCCGTACGCAGAGCAATCCGTCCTGACATGATCTCAGTCAATTCCACCCCTATCACTGCCAGTTCCGACTCCTGTGCCAGCGCTTCCGTAACATACTGGAGGGCCAACGCCTCACGGGCGGAAGGTTTTTCCCGACCCAGCTGATATAGGCGGCTGCCCAGCTCCGGAAGAAATGGGAACTGTCCCCGCCGGGCGGTCAGGCGAAAGAGCACCCGTTGGAGGAGGGCCTCCGTCCCCTCCAGGCGCTGAAAGCCCCCAGTACCATTTGGAACATAGTCCCCCTGCTCCAACTTCAGTTCCATCGTTCCCTCCTTATCCCAGCATAGAAGCTGCTACATCCGCTGCAATACGTCCGATCATATCCTCCAATCGCTCCCCATTGACAGTCACCCTGCCCTTCAGGGCCATCTCCTTACCGTCCAGCACCACACCTTTAGAATTCAAGTCCATCCTCCCACTGCCCCCGGTGATCCGCACCGCCCCAGCCTCCAAGGGTGGTTCCTCCGCCTGGATCTCTGGTTGGCGCACCCCAGCCAGACACGGGATCTCCATCTGGTCACCTGCCTTGACTACAAGCACCTTGTCGCCTGTCTGCGGCCGCCACTGATAGCCGCCAGGAGCGCACACCGCCACCCAGCGCCGCTCACCCCCCAGATAGACACCGGCGGGGTCGCCTCCCAGAGTCACCACCCCCAGGTCCACCGCAGCCTCCACCGTCCGCCCCTCAGCTTTTCGATTGGATGTCCACATATCCTACACCTCACAGTACCACATCCGGGGGCGCCAGTTCCAGCTTGGTCCACCCCCCGTTCTCGTCCTGTCCCACCTGGGCCTCTGCCACCCGATATCGCCCGTTGCGCCCCCAGTTAGACCGTTCCAGACGCACCAGATCCCCTGGCCGAGCGAAAAACAAAATTGGGACCTCCACTTGAATCCGCAGCTGCTCTGCTGCGGATCGTTCCAGTTGGAATTTGCCGCTGTACCGCATAGCCTGGTACTGACTCTTACCTGGCATGGTCACTACCTGCCGTCTGCGTCCCCCCAGGGCCTGAAAGGCAGGATTGTCCACCGCCTCGGTCTGGTTCTGATACCGGTCCCGCACCACCACCTGGGACAGCACGCCGTACCGCCGCACCCGACAGCTCAGCCGCTCCACCGGAACGGCGTCATCCAGGGCGATCTCCCGGGTGTCCGCCCAGGGGGACAGGATCAGCCGCCCCTCCCGGTGGAAGCGGGGGCAGATTCCGTTATGATACCGGGCAAACTCATACAGTACTGCCCACTCGCTGCTGCCGGCGGCCACAGAGAACCGTGACACCGGTCCCAGCGCCGCGCCGCCCTCAGTCCGGATGCCATAGGGCTCCACATGGTCCCGCAGGATATCTGCCGGAGTTGCCAGCTCATAGTCCTGGCTGAGGGCCTCGTTGTCCAGCAGCCGGGCGGCCATCCCCCGGCCGTTCACCTCAAAAAAAGCCCCTTCCGCTCCCAGAACGGTCTCGCATTCGTCCACCACCCCAGTGAACTGCACCTCCCCGCCCTCCAGTGCCTGGAACATGGCCCACTCCTCCGGCCGGACCTGATTGTTCCCTTCCCAAATGCACCGCAGGCGGAAGCTGTCGCAGGGGACGCCGGAGGTATATTGAAAGCACCAGGACACCGGGGCGGGCAGGACGGTTGTCACCCCCTGGGCCGTTGTCACATAACCAGTCAAGTGATCCGCACCTTCTCTCCCACCCGGATCAGGTTCGGGTTCCGGATCTGAGGATTTCTTGCCGCCAGTTCCTCCAGAGGCAGTCCATACCGCCGCGCGATGGACCAAAAGGTGTCACCTGGCTTGACCAGATGGTACTCCTTCCTCCCTCCGACCTCCCTATGGATCATCTCTTGATTGAGGGAGAAAGTCCGCACCTCACCGCTGTAATAGCTCACATCCTCCCAAAAGGTGAAGGAATACCGCACATAGTCGGGCCGCGGTTCCTGCGCCAGCCTCAGCGACACAAAATAAGCGCTGGCCACCTGCCAGAGGGGGTGGACCAGCAGACCCGGCCCGCTGTCATAAAACACGTTGGCCAGCTGGCCAAACTGGGAATAGGCGTCCGCCCCCACGAATTCTCCTTCTCCCTCCATCACACGCCTGGTCCGGCCCAGATCCTGAAGGTGATAGAGTCCAAAGGGCACCTTGTGGACCGCCATCTTTCGCTCATAGTCAATGGAGTACACCCTGGGGTTGTGGGGCCAGGTATAGCTTTTATAGCGCATAGGTGACAAATGCACCACAGATCCCTCCTTAGTATAGGGAAAAACCCTGATCATAGCGCCGGCTGTCCCGCTGAAAGGCCCGGTCCACCGCGGCGGCGTGGTCCTCACCGCGCTCCGGCCACCCACCGGGCTGACGCCCTGCCCGGTGGGGCAAATCCATTCCACCCTCCGACATCCCGGTAGAGCGGACCGCTCCTCCCTCGCGCTGTGCCTGTTGCACCATTCGCTCCAAACGCTCCGCCCGCTTCAGCAAAGCGGGCCTTGAGGCCCTTTGTCCAGCCGCTTCCTCCAGCGCAGCAGGCTGCGGTGCCGCCCAGGCCGCGTGCCGGTCTCCCGGTACGAGGAGCCCTGTTGTATGATCCTCTAGCAGAACAGGTAGTCGGACTGCCGCCCCGTTTCCTATCAGATCAGCATTCAGAACAACTCCCTCCGCTCCTAGAGTGCTAATCGTCTCCATCCAGACCTCCTGCGGCAGTTCCATTCCGTCCGCCTCCAGCTCTGCGGCAGAGCGAAGGCCTGTAAATTCCGTCTCCCTCAGTTCCGTGCCTCCGCTTAGCGCAGCTGGAGTGGGAACCCTCGTCTCCGGCCAGCGGGCGGCAACACCCGCCTCTTCCTCCTCCAGCTGGTCCAACAGTTCCTCCAAATAGTCCGTCACACCTGTACCCCTTTCCGCATCCGCTCATAGCGTTCCTGGTCAAAGGTGTGGTTGACCGCCCCCTCTCCTTGGTCGGAGGGAGCCCCGCACACTGGACATCGGTCCTCCTCCGCCTGGATGCGGCAGGCGGGGCACAGCCGCTCCAGTTCCTCCTCCCGGTCCAGCGCTAAGTGGGACAGGCACCACACATAGTCCCGATCCCGCATGGCCTGGACCCTCGGCTCTGAGGGCAGCGCACCGAACGCTTTCAATACCCGCCAGCGCAGCCGGTCCGCTCCGTCGGCAGCTAGTTTTTTTTTAATTCCTCGGCCTCCTCCTGTCCCATGGTGAGGGCCGGATTCTCCTCCCGGTTAAACTGGCTCCAGGTCTTGGCCAGGGTGGCGATCTCCTCCACCCTCAGCCCCGCCAGGACCGCCTCGCCGCCGGAAAATACCGGACGGCCCTCCGCTGTCTCCAGGGCCCGGGACAGCAGGCAGGCATTGGAGCACAGGGCACGCTCTCTGGGTGCTTGGGCCAATTCCTCCGCCTCCCGGTGCGCCTGGAGGACCTCCAGGGCGGACAGCAGGCGCAGCCTCATGCCATTATCCAGCGTCAAGTAGTCCCGGCGTGCCAAAATAGAAGTTTCCACAGCTCACACCTCCGTTTCCAGCCGTTTCCCGGCCACGATGGTCACCTTTTCCAGTACCATGTCACCCAGGGTTCCGGTCTCCTGGATCCCACTCCACTGGCAGTTGGAATAGATGATCTTCCGGTCCGGCTTGCAGATCACAAGAGAAAAATCGCTCAAACCGTAGAAGTCGATCCCATCCCGGATGGCCTCGTCCGTGGCGTACAGACGGGTCAGCTCCAGCACATGGGTGGTCTGACCGGGGACAGTGGCCACCGGCTCCTCCTCGCCGAAGGCCTCCACCGCCCGGCTGGTCTTGGAGGCCCTGGCGGTATAGCTCTGCACTACCGCCGCCTTGACCCCGTTCACCTCCAGATAGATGTCGCTGCTGGTGGGAAATCCCGCGATGCTCAATGTACTCCCTCCTGTCTCCTCAGATGGTAATGCTGGCCGTCAGCCAGATCTGGTTCAGCCCGTGGGCTACCGTAAAGGCAAACTCCACCAGGCACACTGTGGGGTTCTCCGGAAGTGCGGTCACCGTCACACCGTCATAGCCGGTGATGATCTCCCGGCTCTTTTTGTTCTCCAGTTCCAGCACTACCTGAGACCGGATGGCCCCCCGGCTCTGTTCTGTATTTTTTGCACGTCGGAAGCGTGCCCGCAGACTCTCCCGGATGGCCGGGATCACATCGTCTACGATCAATACCGTGGACAGTTCCCTCCAGGTGGCGTCCTCGCTCTCTCCAGAGCGGGTCCTGGTGGTGATCCCCCGGACCACCGAGACCGTCCCTGCCGTGCTGTCCAACGGCATCACACCGCCCCGGACCAGCAAATCAATGTCGTTATCCCCGTACTGGGCGGACAGCCCGTTCAGCCCAAGAAGTTCCGCGCCGCCCAGGGGGACCGCTGGATCTCCCTGGCTTGCAATGGCTCCTGCTACCGCCGCCGCGGCGGTGAGACCGGACAGGGCCGTACCGTCCGCCGATACCCCGCCGGGTGCAGCCAGCACCACCCGTTCGCTGTTCAGCGCCTTGGCCCGGTTTGTAAGTGCAGTGACACTCTCCTCCGCACCTCCGGCCACCACCGCGATGCGCTCTCGCCGTGCGGCGGAGGAGGCAATCACGCTGTCCCGCAGCTTCTGCTGTACCTCTTGGTCCGTGCTGTCGCACACCACCACGCTGATGTTCTCCAAGCTGGACAGGGCCGCAAAGGCGGCCTCATAGCCCTCTGCATTTGCCACAGGGATAGCAGCCACTGCCGCCGCCCCGTTGAGCAGGATCACACGGATCAGCTCCGCCATATCCTGGCTGTCCGCCTGGCTTCCAAAGGCGGCCACCGCCCCCTCATAGCTGGTAATAGTCTGGATCACGCCGGCCTCCGCCTTGGTGTTCACCGCCGCCAGACCCACCGTTTTTCTCCCGCCGCTTCCGCGGACCAGGGAGGACGCGCCGTAGACGGAGTATACCCCCGGGCGCTCGTGTGTGGTCACGTTCATGGATGACTCTCCCCTCTGACCTCAAAGTCCAAAAATGCACCGCTCGGTTCTGTCACGGCGTACAGGCAGGCGGTGCATACTGCCTGGGCTGGCCGTTTCAGCAGACGGCTCTCCCGGTCGTACCCGGTCTCACCGCAGGAAAACTCCCGTATATCCAGTCCCACCGGGCCTGCACCGGCGCAGGCCCCGGCCAGCTGGTCCAGGGCGGCCTGCATGGCCGCTTCTCCAAGCTGGGGCGGTGCATAGAGATCCAATCCGAAGGTGAGCTGCACTTTCTGACCATATACCTCCACCCACTGCTCCCGCTCCCTGTCGTATCGTTCACCCAGATAGTGCTGAAATCCCGCGGGTCCTGCCTGGCATCTCCGGAGAGAGACCACGGCCACCGGTCCATCCAACCTCTCCCGGGGCTCCACTGGCCAGTCGGTCATGGCTTGGAGTCCCTGCTCCCGCAGAAAAGCTGCCAGCTTTTCCCGGAGCCCGTCCAGCCCGCCGCTCATGCGCCCGCCTCCCGGTCTCTGGGCCGGAGCACCGCCCACATATGGGAGGTCCGGCCTCCGGCTTGAATCGGATACGCGGTCTGGACCTCATAGCCGGTCCCATTCCACTCCACCCAGCACCCAGGCGTCAGCGGCTCCTCCGGCTTTCCGAGATATAAAAAGCGGTCCTCACGCCGCAGGCCCAGGGGACTGGGGGCCTCCTGGGCCCGGTCCCGCTCTGTGACCGGCTGGAGGAACGCCTGTGTCCGTACCGTCTCCTCTCCCCGGTGAAGGGCCACGCTCTGCCCGTACCGAGCCAGCAGGGCAGCCCATTCCCGCTCCATCATCCTGCCACCCCCCGAAAGGAAAATCCGCGATCTGCCAGATACGGAGCCATCAGCCGCTCCGCCTGGGCGGTCAGTTCCGCCGCTCCCTGACCGGTTCTGTGGATGGTCAGGTCTCCGGCAGTGAAGGAAGAGACGCCCGACTCCCCCGCCTGGAGCCATGCCAGTACCATCCAGGCGGCCGCCGGTACAAAGGCGCTCTCACAGTCCTCCGGCATCAGGCCGGGGCGCAGCCGCCCCGCTAGTTCCGTCTCCGCCGCCTGGCAGAGCATGACCAGCAGTTCCTCCTGATCCATCCCGCCCCCCAGGGTGCGGACCAGGGCTTGGATCCGCCCGGTCACGACGCCTTCACCGTCAGCACGCGGGAGGCGCCCTGGAACAGCTTGGCAAAGCCGCTGATGGTGGTGATGGCCGCACGCTCCAGCTGCCGGTCGATCAGCTTGTCGTACTCCACCATCACATCACTGCCCTGCACCAGTTCCAGGGCATACCGCTTGTCCAGGCCGATGGCGGTGTTTTTGGGCAGCACGGAGGTCCGCAGCAGGGTGGCGCCCAGGGGGGTGGCCAGCTTTCCGGTCCCCTGGAAGTTCAGGCCGGTGAGGGGATTCTGGAACTCCGCCAGCTTGAGCATCTTCAGCAGTACATCGGAGCTGACCAGCAGTGTGTTCATCTCATAGGGGTCAAAGGCCGCCCAAAAGTCCACCAGTTCGTCATAGGTGAGCACACCGGCCCCCTTGGTTTCCGAGACAGCCGCAGCGTTGCCGTTGCCGTCCCCGTGGATCAGCACATCCACTGCGTCAGCCAGCAGCATCTGGGCAATGTGGCTGCCGATCTGGCGCAGAGTCACGGAGAACAGATCCAGCTTCTGATAGCGCACCGCCTCATAGCTGGCCACCAGCATCCGGCCCCGCTTGCGCAGCTTCACCAGATTGGCCTGGACCTGAATGGTGGTGGCGGGAATGGATGCGCCCTCGTCCACCGCCTTCAGCTCCTTGCTGTCCCCTCCGGCCTGGGCGGTGATGGAGCGGTAGTCCATTCCCTCGAACCGGGTAGTGGCGGCTGTAATGGAGGGGAGCAGGTCCCCCTCCTCCATACCCTGGCGCACCGAGCGGGCAATGTACTCCGGAAAGAGCACCGCGGAGTCCGCAGTGCGGAAGAACTTCTCCACCGGGTCGGAGGCCGCCCCCCGCACCTTGATGTCAAAGCGCTTCAGCTGCCGCTGAAAGGCATCCAGCCCCTCCATTCCAGTTCCCTGATACTGCTCGGATGGATCCAGCCGCTCCAGCACCTGAGTAAAGGAACGGCCCGCCTCCTGATACATCCCCTTTTCCAGTTTGATCGTGTCACAATGATTTGCCATATTGAATGCCTCCTCTCTGAACTTACAGATAGACCACGGCGGTGTGACCGCTGTTGTCCGCACTGACCACAAGAACCTCTGTACCTCCGGCGGAGGCGGGCTTCACGCCGCCGGCCCCGTCGGCGGCCAGCTTCACCCGGCCCAGCGTCACCGTGCCAGAGGTAGGTACGCAGGCGAATCCCTTCACCTGTACCCCGGCGAACCCGCTCCGCACCGACAGGGCCAGCCCGCAGAAGGCGTCTCCGTCTGTGCAGGCCCCCACCTCGCCGTTCCCGGTGATTTTTACTACCTGACCGGGCTTCACGTCCTCTCGGGCCGCAAAGGTAGCGGTCACTATGCCGATGTCCTCAAACGATACTTTGCTCATTCTGACTCCTCCTTTGATGGTTTTCTCTGGCTTAAATCAAAAACGCTCCGTCCTCCCGGGGATCCTCTTCCGGCTTCTGGGCATATTCCAGCTGGACCGGCAGGGGATAATGCTCCCGGGCCCTGGCCTGATAGACTTCTTTCAGCGCCTGAAGTTCCTCGACGTCCAGCTTGTTCACAATTTGCTTCTGGACAGTCCGGTCCAAACCTCCATTGGCCAGCGCCCCCAGCCGCACCACCTCCTCCCGAAGGGAGGACAGCCACTTTCGGCCCAGGGCAGCCTCCCGCTCCAGCCCGTCCAGTTCTCGGATACACCAGTCCCGGCCTGCCGCCAATTCTCTGAGGGTCTGTACCGGCTCCCCAACGGAACAAAGCACTTTCACCACGCCGGCTCTGGGCTGGGCAGGTACTGCTACAAAGGAGAACTCATAGGCGTCCACGGCTTCTTCCAGCTCAAAAAAACACCGAGCCCCGTCGTAGATCTCTCCGGGCTTGTGCCCGCAGTCCTGCCCACGCTCCGCACCGCAGATGGCGCACACCGCCCGCTCCACAGCGCAGCCTACGCTGACTTCTTTCTTGATTCCCCCCTCGATCTCCGCGATCAGGCTCTGGTTGTCCGGGGTACGCACCATATAGGCCCACCCCTTCAGCCAGCAGTAGCCGTCCCCCGCCTGGGTGAGTCGCTCCGGCTCCCGCACCACCTCCGTGCGGTAGAGCCGGGCAGCCTGGCCCCGCGCACTCCAGCTGTGGTCGAACAGCCCGCTCTTACCCACAAACAGAGGGGCCAGCTGCTCCAGAGTTTTCTCCGGAAACCGCTCCTGGTCCCGGTCCACCTCGTTGTCACATAGGCACAGGGAGAATGCATATACCTCCTGTGCAGACAGAGAGGCCCGGCTCAGCCGGTTGATGTCCTCCAGATGGCCTGGCAGCAGGCCGCTGCCGGCGGGCTGCCGGGATGTTTTTTGGATCCTCATGTGTTCTCCTTTCCGATCTGTTCCGCCTGGGCGTGATAGAGCTCCGCCCGGGCCTCCTCCACCAGATCCTGCAAATTGATGTCCTCCCACTCCACCTCCAGCTCTTCAGGCCAGCCGTGGAGCCTCAGCCACAGCTGGCACACCCGCCGGACCGTGGGCTCCAGACTCCTGCGGATAGCGGTGATTTCGCTGGTAAGAAGGTCGGCCTGCTGGGTGCTCATCCGTTCTGTGGACGACCAAGACAGACCCAGCAGAAAGGGTGGGATCCCGGTCCGTGCAATCAACTGTTCCAAGATCTGCCGCACCGGGACCTCGCTGTCCAGCACCTGGCTGTCCGCGCCGATGACTTTGATATCCACATCTCCAACTGCCACAAAGTCCCGCACTGCTCCCTGACGGCCCGCCTGCATGGCGGCGGACCACTCCCGGGCAATCTGCTGTCCGCGTTCCTGGGCGGAAAGCCCGTCCCGCTCCCCAGGTCGGCACACCACTGCGAAGCGCAGGTTTCCCGCCCGTTCCCAGTTCTGCCCCAGTGCCTGATAGATCTTCAGCAGGATCCCGCTCAGAAACGGCATGGAGCGCAGCAGCGATACCCCGTATGGGTTATCTGTCCCCGGCTGAAATGGGGTGAAAAGCAGCAGTTCCTGCCAAGGCAATTCTACCGGCTGACCATCCCGCCCCCGGACGCACAGCCGGAACTCCAAGGGCGTCTCTCCCTCTCGTATTTCGATCTGTCCGGGGTCAGCACACAGCAGTGCAGCAATGTCCCGTCCCTCCCGATCCAGCACCATCTCCCCTACTCCCTGACCACAGGTCAGCATCGAGTCTAGATACTGGTCCAGAAAGGACTGGATCCCCCGCTGTCCGCGGCCGGTGTCCACCTCCCGAAGGAAGCGCTCCAATCTCGCCTGGGCCGCCCCCGCTCCGCACCGGACCTGTACGCCTCCGCACAGCCTCACCAGCTTCATCAGAGCGGCATCAACGATTGGTACCGCCTCCCGGATGGTTCGATACAGCTCCAGTTCTCCCCGGCGCAGGGGCATATACCGGTCCAGTGCACCAAATGGATGTCCCTCCTGGTTCCGCAGCTGGACCTCAGGCGTCTGCACCACCGGTTTCTTCCGCATAAACCATTTCAATTTCTTCCCTCCATTCCCGCTGTTCGGATATGGGCGGCTTCTCTCATCCGCCGCCCCGCTCCACCGCACCGGCGAAGAACCCTTCTGACCGCCGGCCGGCCACAGTGACCGCGAAATACCGTATATCGTCCATGGCGTGGTCGTGTTCCTTGATCACCCGGTCACCGGTGGCTGCGGTGTCCCACCGGTACAGTCCAAACTCCCGGATGGCGTCCCCGCAGGGGGCGCAGATCACAAGCTGACCAGCCCGGAGCAGTTCTGCGGTGCGCCGGATGCCGGAGAGCACCTCGTTTTCCGCCCGATATACGGTCCAGCCACGCCGGAGCAGTTCCTCTCGGAAGCTGGCTGCCGACGGGTCCAGCACCACCCCCCGGATGGCCCGCCCGCCTGCCAGCCGGGCCAAATCGTCGGCGTATTCCCCATCGGTCTGCTGCCGCCCATTTTTTCGGGAATCATAATAGAATTCCGCTGTTCGATACCACACGCCATCCTTCTTTCCCCACAACCCCATAGAGGTAGGGTTCACTGTCCCATAGTCACAAGAAATGTACCACGGCCCATCCAGATCTTCTGGAACAGGCTGCACCAACTCAGGGCCAAAAAAGTCATAGACCAGCCCTTCCGCCACTGCCCATTCTCCTAGCACAAACCTTCGATAGAAGGTTCCTCGGAACATAGCCTCATATCGTGCCAGGACATTCGGGGCTAACCCAGGATTATCCGCCATGGTGAAGGTCAGATGCAGTGCTCCTTTCTTCTCCGCCTTCCGGATCCACTCCTGATAGAACCAGTGCCCTGGGCTCTCCGGGTTGCAAGTGAACCACAGCCGGCTCCCTTCCACTGAGCACCGGGCGCAGACCTGTTCCACAAAGGATCGGGGCATCAGCACCACCTCATCCAACAAGGCCCCAGCCAGAGTGACGCCCTGGATCAGACCGGCGGCCCGCTCATCTGCTCCACCGAACAAAAGGAATGTATTCTCCCGTTCCCCCAACCGCAGAGTGATCTGCCCCCGGGAGATTCGTTCCGTCCAGGAGAAGCCCAGCACCCGCAGGATGGGCTGTACCTCGGACCAGAGATTCCTCCGCACTGATTGGATGGTCTTGCCGCACAAAGCAAAGCGTCTTCCCTGAAAGGAAAGCATCGCCCAGCACAGGAAGGACAGTCCTGCACACAGGGTCTTTCCGCTGCGTACCGCCCCATCGCAGATCAGGGCCTGATAGCCGCAGTCTGGAGAACTGGGCCGCCACCAGGTTAGGACCCTCCGCTGCTTTGGGGAAAAGACCATCGGTGTCACTCCTCACGATCCTCCATTCGCCGGAACAGCTGCTCAAGCTGCTCCTCGCCGCTGGGGCCGCTCAGTTCCAGAAGGCGCTCCAGTGCCTTCATCCGGTCAGTAAACTTCAACTCTACCGTCCCAGCTCCACTCCGCCGGAATTCCGTCAGGGCGGCTAAGTCCAGCCGGCCGATAGACTCCCGCTCCTCCTCCGGAAGATAGGCCAGCTTCACCGCATCATTTACTTTGGCGCAGGCCAAGCGCCGCATTTGCTCCAGAAGGATGTCCCGGCTAAGCCGGCTTCCAATCTTCTTCACACTATCCCTCCTCACCCTGGGGTGGCAGCGGCAAAAAGTTGTACATTTGCGGCCACATTACAAGAAAATTTTTCAGATTCCAGAAAATATCTGGCTCTATTTCCACAAAATCCAGCTGAATGTGGAAAACTAACTCGACACTTCACCGCCTCACTTCCTATCTTCCGCTTAATTTTACAAATTTTTCAATCTTCCTGAGTTATGGTAAAGAGAGCAAAATTTACCGTCCATTCTGCCTGCATAGAAGCTTCGCAGCCTCCACATCCTGTTTACACACGGAAACACAATATCCAGATCAGGAGGTACTTGGCATGAAAAAGAGAATCTGTGCCCTGCTGCTGGCAGCTGCCATGCTCACAAGCGGCGCATCAGCAGCTGGGGAGGAGGATCCGGCGGCGCAGCCGAATCTGGATCTGTCCGCCGCATCTGCGGTTCTGATGGAAAAAGAGACGGGCACTCTGCTCTATGAGAAGGAGGCCCATCAGCAGCTGGAGCCTGCTAGTGTAACAAAAGTAATGACTCTGCTGCTGATCATGGAAGATTTGGACAGCGGGCGATTATCTAAAGAGGACATGGTCACCGTTTCTGCCGCTGCTGCAGGAATGGGCGGTTCCCAGGTCTACCTAAAAGAAGGGGAGCAATTTTCTGCCGGTGAACTCATCAAGTGTATTGCGGTGGTTTCGGGCAATGACGCGGCAGTGGCTATGGCAGAGCACTTGGCTGGCAGTGAGACCGCCTTTGTCGATCGGATGAACCGTCGTGCCCGGGAGTTGGGCATGGCAGACACCTCCTTTGTCAACTGTACCGGTCTTCCTGCTGCCGGTCATAAGAGCTCAGCCTATGATATCGCACTTATGTCCCGGGAACTGATCCTACACCACCCGGATATCCGAACGTATACCACCATTTGGATGGACTCCATCCGGGATGGAACCTTTGGCCTGACCAATACCAATCGTTTGGTGCGATTTTATCCCGGAGCCACGGGACTCAAGACCGGGTCCACCGACTCAGCCCTCTACTGCCTGTCCGCCACTGCTGAGCGGGACGGTATGGAGCTCATCGCCGTAGTGATGAAGGCCCCCAGTTCCGCCCACCGCTTTGCCGATGCCAAAACCCTGCTGGACTACGGCTTTTCTGCCTGGTCCCTGGTCAATGTCTACCCTGACACTCCCCTGGTTCCCATTCCAGTGCTGCTGGGGACAGTCAATCAGATCCAGCCCCATCTGGCCCGCGACTGCCGTCTGCTGGTTCGAAAAGGGCAGGAGGGGTCTGTGACCACCCGGCTGACCCTGGCACAGGATCTGGAAGCCCCGGTGGAACCTGGTCAGACTGTGGGAGAACTTGAGGTCTCAGTAGACGGTCAGGTGCGGGACACCGTGCCCATTCTGGCCGCTCAGGGGGCCGGACGTTTGACCGTAACACGCATTTTCACTCGTCTGCTCCATCAGCTTCTCATGGCCGAGTAAACAGTCCTGCCGGGGAGGCGTGCTGTCTTGCACTCTCCCCGGCAGATTTCCAGTTCCGCTCCCTCTTATCCCCCTTGGATGTCCTGCAATTAACCGCCTTTTGACTTGACGGTCTCCCATGGCTGTTGTATAATTTATATAAATATTAGGGGGGGCATTTTTATAAGGTTGTTATTTTCGATGCAATGCGCTGCGAAATCCACAAGAATGAGGTGATCTCATTGGTCAAATATGATGGAAAACTGTCTGAATATGATCTATTTCTAGAACTGGAGGCGTTTTCCGAGGGCCGAAGCTGCCATGCATGGCGCTGTTTCGGTGCACATCCCTGCCGTAAGGACGGACAGGAGGGCTATCTCTTTCGTGTCTGGGCGCCCAATGCCAAACAAGTCTGTGTCTTTGGTGATTTTAACGGATGGGACGAACATTCCGCCCCGCTTGAAAAACTCGAGGGCGGTATCTGGGAGGGGTTTTTACCCGGTCTGAAACGCTATGATACATACAAATATGCCATCCATGCCGCCGATGGAACGGTAACGGCCAAGGCTGACCCATACGCTTTCCACGCTGAAACTCGTCCTGGGAACGCATCCAAACTCTATGAACTGGATGAATACCCCTGGGGGGATGCCGGCTGGATGAACTACCGGGCCAAAAATCCTCCTTACCGCCGGCCTATGAACATCTATGAATGTCATCTGGGCTCCTGGCGCCGCACCGGTGAAGGCGAGTTTCTCTCCTACCGTGATACCACCCGCTACCTGGTGCCCTACATTAAGGAGATGGGCTATACCCATGTAGAGCTGCTCCCCGTCATGGAGCACCCTCTGGATGCCTCTTGGGGCTATCAGGTCACCGGTTATTTCGCCGCCACCAGCCGCTTCGGCACACCGGATGACTTAAAATACCTCATCGACCAGCTCCATCAAGCTGGAGTAGGTGTCATTCTGGACTGGGTCCCCGCCCACTTCCCCCGTGATGCCTTCGGCCTGTATCACTTTGACGGTACTCCAACCTACGAATATGCCGATCCCCGGAAGGGAGAGCACCCCGACTGGGGCACCCAAGTGTTTGACCTGGGCCGGAATGAAGTCCGCTCCTTCCTCTTTTCCAATGCTATGTTCTGGCTGGAGGAATACCACGCTGATGGACTTCGGGTGGATGCCGTCTCCTCCATGCTCTACCTGGACTACGGACGTCAGGACGGAGCTTGGATGCCAAACATCCACGGCGGCAAGGAAAATCTGGAGGCCATCGAGTTCTTCCAAAAGCTGAATACCACTATTTTCGCGGCCCATCCTGATGTGCTGATGATTGCCGAGGAGTCTACTGCCTGGCCCAAGGTCACTTACCCTGTGGACGAGGGGGGACTTGGTTTCAACTTTAAGTGGAACATGGGCTGGATGAATGATATCTGCCACTATATTAAGCTGGATCCCTATTTCCGACAGTTCAACCATCGTGATATCACCTTCTCCCTGATGTATGCCTTCTCAGAAAATTATATACTCCCTCTTTCCCATGATGAAGTAGTCCACATGAAAGGCTCTTTCCTTGGAAAAATGCCTGGTGAAAACAACGAGAAGTTCGCCGGTGTCCGTGCCTTCTATGCCTATATGCTTACCCATCCGGGCAAAAAGCTTTCCTTTATGGGGGCAGAGCTGGGCCAGTGGAACGAGTGGCATTATGAGTACTCTCTGGACTGGCATCTGCTCCAATATGAGCCTCATCGCCAGATCCAAAAATTTTTCCAGGCAGCCAATGCTTTCTATCTGGCAGAACCTGCTCTCTGGGAGCAGGATGACTCCTGGCAGGGCTTCCAGTGGCTGTGCGCTGATGACCACACCGCCAACACGGTAGCCTTCCTACGTTGGGATCGTGAAGGCCGCCCCCTCATCGTGGCGTGCAACTTCTCGCCCATCCACCGCAAAGGTTACTATGTAGGCGCTCCCTTCCCGGGCACTTGGGCACCAGTACTCAATACTGACTCCGTAGAGTTCGGCGGCTCCGGCTTGGGCGACACTGCTCCCATCAAAACGGTCAGCACCCCCTGTCACGATCAAGAGCAGGCCATCTCCATTGATCTGCCTCCCATGTCCGTGATGGTTTACCGGTGTATCCGCCGCAGCCCCGTCCGCAAGAAAAAAACAGTGGAAAAGGCACCGGAGAAGAAGCTATCCCCCAAGTCAGGGACGGGCAAAACTGCCTCCGCGAAAACCTCCGCCCGCAAATCGAAGGCCGCAGCACGGCCAGGGCGCAAACCCAAGACCGATCAGGCGTGAACCTCTCGCCTGTGGTTTTTACCGCAGATCCAGCGGTCTACATTACATCAGAGGTGAAGGACAATGAAAAAAGAAGTTGTGGCCATGCTGTTGGCAGGCGGACAAGGCAGCCGTCTCTACGCCCTTACCAGCCATGTGGCCAAGCCTGCCGTTCCCTTCGGCGGGAAGTACCGTATCATCGATTTTCCTCTCTCCAACTGTGTCAACTCCGGTATTGACACAGTAGGCGTACTGACCCAGTATCGCCCTTTGGAGCTAAACAGTTATATTGGCTCCGGCCAGCCCTGGGATCTGGACCGATCCGATGGCGGCGTCCATATTCTCCCCCCTTATATGCGGGAGGGCGACCAGGGCACCTGGTATAAAGGCACTGCCAATGCGATCTATCAGAATATCGGTTTCTTGGATATGTACGATCCGGAATATGTGGTCATCCTGTCCGGCGACCATATTTATAAAATGGACTACACCGATATGCTGGACCTGCATAAGAAGAGTGACGCAGCCTGCACCATCTCCGTGCTGGAAGTCACCCTAGAGGAGGCCACCCGCTTTGGCATTATGAACGTGGACGAGAACGACCAGGTCTATGAATTTGAAGAGAAGCCCAAGCAGCCCAAAAGCAATCTGGCCTCTATGGGCATCTATATCTTTACCTGGTCCAAGCTGCGCCGCTACCTCATCGAGGATGAGGAAAATCCCGCCTCCTCCAATGACTTCGGCAAAAATATCATCCCTGCCATGTTAGAGGCTGGTGAAAAATTGATGGCCTACCGTTTCCACGGCTATTGGAAAGACGTTGGTACCATCAACTCTCTATGGGACGCCAATATGGATATGCTGGCCCCAAGCAACGAAAATGGCATCAACCTCTACGACACCAGTTGGCCCATCTACGCCCGTACCCCTGTCCGCCCGCCCCATGTCACCGGCCCCAACGCTCAGATTTCTCACTCTCTGGTTACCGGCGGCTGCCAGGTAGACGGTTCGGTGGAGAATTCTGTGCTGTTCCACTCCGTTACAGTGGAGGAGGGCGCTGACGTTCAGTACTCCATCCTCATGCCCGGTGCTGTGGTCAAGAAAGGCGCTGTAGTGGCCTATGCCATCGTGGCAGAGGGCGCAGTCATCGAAGCTGAGGCCACCGTGGGTGCTCCGCCCTCAGAAGATCCGAATTGGGGGATCGCCGTAGTGGCTGGCGGTGTTCATGTAGGAGAAAAGGCCGTGGTCAAGCCCAGCGCCATGGTTCGGAATGATGTGAAGGGAGGTGAGCAGGTATGAACGATCTTCATGGAATCGTGTTCGCGTGCCGCTCTGACGCCAATCTGGGTGAATTGACCCGCCCCCGTAACACCTGCTCTCTGCCATTTGGCGGCCGCTACCGCCTGATCGACTTTATGCTGTCCAACTATGTCAATGCCGGCATCACTGATGTGGGGGTTATCGTTCATCAGAGCTATCAGTCGCTGTTGGATCATGTAGGTTCCGGCAAGGACTGGGATCTGTCCCGTAAACACGGCGGCCTGCGGATCCTCCCTCCCTTCGGCTATGCAGAGCGAGGCGGCGAGTACCGCGGCAATATGGACGCCCTTTCCGGCGTGGCCGACTATCTGGAGAATATCCGCCAAGACTATGTGATCCTGGCTTGGGGTGATATGGCGGTCAATCTTCCCGTGGCCGAAGTATTCCAGCAGCATCTGGACAGCGGCGCGGATGTAACCATGGTTTGTACACCCAGCTTGAAGGGTGCCCCCCGCTTCTCTGAGTATGTGGAGGTAGATGACTCCGGCCGGGTCACCGACCTGTCCGTTCATCCTGTAACCGCCGGCAGCACCCTAGAGAGCCTGGAGATCTATATCCTGTCCAAAAAGCTTCTGCTGGACATGGTGGATTACTGTTCCGCCCATGATATCGTGAACTTCAGCCGCGGTGTTCTTCAGCCCCGGCTCAAAACCCTAAAGCTGATGTCCTATGTCCATCAGGGGTATGTGGCCCGCTTCCAGTCGGTCAGCGGTTACTTCCAGCGCTCCATGGATTTGTTGGAGCCCTCCGTTCGGGATGAGCTCTTTAACCCCGACCGTCCTATCCGAACCAAGGACCGGTCCAATCCTTCTACCTACTACGGCCCCGACTCCCGTTCCGTCCACTCTCTGGTTGCAGACGGCTGCCTCATTGAAGGCGAGGTGGAAAACTCCATTATCTCCCGGGGCGTCATCATAGAGAAGGGTGCCCGGGTATGCGACAGCGTCCTGATGCAGGGCACTGTGGTCAAAAGTGGTGCTTCCCTGGCCTATGTCATCGCAGATAAGAATGTTACCATCAATCAGGACCGGATGCTCATGGGCCATCTGACCTATCCTCTGGCCATTGCCAAGGAGTCCGTGGTCTGATCTTGTACTCCTGCCGGAGCGCCGTGCCTCAGCACGACGCTCCGGCTTCCAACTCATTTTGTGCTTGTGGAAAGGGGACTTATTATGAAGATCCTGTTTGCCGCCTCTGAGGCGGTACCCTTTATTAAAACCGGCGGTCTTGCCGATGTAGCTGGCTCCCTGCCTAAGGCGCTGGCCCAAGCTGGACACGAGGTCAAGGTCATCCTCCCCCTCTATGAGGGCATCGGAGAGCAGTGGCGCAGTCAGATGACCTTTCTGAAATACTTCAATGTACCCCTCTCCTGGCGGCAGGTCTACTGCGGCTTATTCCAGCTGGAGCGGGAAGGTGTCACCTATTGGTTTGTTGACAATGAGTACTACTTCAAGCGCTGGCAGATCTATGGCCACTTTGATGACTGCGAACGCTTCGCCTTCTTCTCCCGCGCCGTGGTAGAAACGCCAGGCCAGTTGGACTGGTCTCCAGATATCATCCACTGCAATGACTGGCAGACCGCGCTGATTCCGGTCTATCTGTTAGAGGATAAATACCGTATTCCTCAGTTGAATCATGTCAAAACCGTATTTACGATCCATAATGTAGAGTATCAGGGCCGTTACGGCGACCAGGTCCTGGAGGATGTGATTGGCCTGGGCCGCAACTATTTCAATGAGGGCATGCTGGCTCACCAAGGCGACGTAAATTTGATGAAGGGCGCCATCATGGCCTCCACTTATGTCACCACAGTCTCGCCCACCTATGCTCAGGAACTCCGCCTGCCTTTCTATGCCCATGGTATGGACGGCGTCATCAATCAGCAAAGCGGCAAACTTCAGGGGATCCTGAACGGGATTGATATGGCTCTGTATGATCCCTCTTCTATCCCCGATCTGGCCGCTAACTTCACCCCCGCATCGCCCACCAAGGGTAAAAATGCCTGTAAGCTGGCCCTCCAGAGGAAAGTGGGGCTGCGGGAAGATGAATCCACCCCCATCATCGCCTGTGTTTCCCGCTTGGTTGGGCACAAGGGCTTCTCCCTGGTTACCGATGTCCTTCATCAGATCATGGAGATGGATGTACAGATGGTCGTGCTGGGCACTGGCGACTGGCAATATGAAGAGGCATTTCGAAATGCACAGCGTCAGTATCCCGGCCGCTTCTCCGCTCAGATCACTTACTCCGGCCCTCTGTCCAACATGATCTACGCCGGTGCGGATCTGTTTCTCATGCCCTCGATTAGTGAGCCATGCGGCCTGAGCCAGATGATCGCCATGCGTTTTGGCACGGTTCCTATCGTCCGCGAGACTGGCGGCCTGAAGGACACCGTTCTGCCCTACAACAAATTTACCGGCGAGGGGCGGGGATTTACCTTTTCCGATATCAATGCCGGGGATATGCTCTGGGTCATTCGTGAGGCAGTAGACCTCTACTACAATAACAAGGATGCCTGGCACAGCCTCCAGAAGTCCGGCATGACCGCCGACTTCAGCTGGGACCACTCTGCCCAAGAGTATCTGGATATCTATCAGCGCATCTCCGGCTGATCCCGGACGATCCCGCTGCAGCAAGCCCTCCGCTCCGGCGGAGGGCTCAACTTTTCCCAAAACAGCCCATTTTATTGGTTAAGCATCTGCTAGAGATTGTTTTTCCTCTCTTTTTCTCTTTAGGCAGCTGCTTGCTGTTCCGTGTCAAAAACCAGGGCAAAAAAGTTCAGAAAACCGTTGATATTCCAAGGATTTGCTCCCTTCTTCGCATTGACGCTCCAGTGGAAATCTGGTACAATATCAAACAGATTCGGGTGACAATCTGGATGCCTGTTCCAGGCTTTCCGCTTTGTCATTTGATCACCATAAAGAATGAAACGGGGGCAACAAAATGGCTGAATACAGTAAAGCCCAGCTTACCGAAATGATAGTCGGAAAACTCCACCGCAACTTCGGACGCGATGTAGAGGACGCCAGTCCCAACCACATCTTTAAGGCCTGCGCTTTGGTACTGCGGGACATCATGTCCGCCCATCAGATGGAGACCGGGAACCGAGTCTGGGAGGATCAGCAGCGACAGGTCCACTACCTGTCCATGGAATTTCTCATGGGGCGCTCCTTGGAGAAAAACGCCTACAACCTTGGCCTGCTGGATACCTTGAAGGAAGCACTGGAGGATCTGGGCTACTCCGCCTCCGACCTCTTTGAGAAGGAGCCTGATGCCGGCTTGGGCAATGGCGGCCTGGGCCGGCTGGCCGCCTGCTATCTGGACTCTATGACCACCCTCGAGATCCCAGCCACCGGCTATACGATCTGCTATGAGCTGGGCATCTTTAAGCAGAAAATTGTGGATGGCCGTCAGGTGGAACAGGCCGATAACTGGCTTGGACTGGGCGATGCCTGGCTCATCCCCAAGATAGACGAGACCGAGGAAGTCCGCTTCGGCGGCCGTGTGGTGGATCACTGGGATGAGCGCGGAGTGAATCACCCGGAACACATAGGCTACACCACTGTTTTGGCCATCCCCCGGGATATGGAGATCGCTGGCTACCAGACCAAACACACCAATACCCTGCGCCTTTGGGATGCCAAGAGCCCTGTTCCTGTAGATATGTCTTACTACTCCAAGGGTGAATACCTCAAAGCTGTGGAGCAGCAGGCTATGGCTGAGGTTATCGCCAAGGTGCTTTATCCCGATGACAACCACTATGAGGGCAAGTCTCTGCGTCTGAAGCAGCAGTATTTCTTTGTCTCCGCCACTGTCCAGTCTATCGTACGCAAGCATCGCGCCCAATATGGCACCTTGCGCAACTTCCATGAGAAGCACGTTCTCCAGATCAACGATACCCACCCCACTCTGGTTATCCCAGAACTGATGCGCATTCTGATGGATGTGGAGGGGTACAGTTGGAACGATGCCTGGAATATCGTCACCAAGTCAGTCGCCTACACCAATCACACCGTTCTGGCTGAGGCGCTGGAGCGTTGGCCCCAAGGCCTGATTGAAAGCCTCCTGCCCCGGATCTGGCAGATCCTGAAAGAGATCGCCGCCCGCTACCAGCGCCAGCTAGAGGAGCGCTTCCCCGGCGACCAGGATAAAGTGGCTAATATGGCCATCATCTGGAATGGAGAGGTTCGAATGGCCAACCTGTGCGTGTGCACCTGCTACGCCGTGAACGGTGTCTCTGCGCTCCATTCGGATATTCTGAAGCAGGATGTGTTCCACGATGCCTACACCATGCATCCGGAGCAGTTCAAAAATGTCACCAACGGTGTGGATCATCGCCGGTGGCTGTCTCAGATCAACCCCAAACTGGATGCTCTGGTGCGGGAATGCGTTGGCGGAGATGACTACCTTCTGCACCCCGATGCCATCCAGGGTCTTGAGAAATATAAAGATGATACGTCCATTCTGGATCGCCTGGAGGCCATTAAACTAGAAAATAAGCGCCGCTTTGCCGCCTATGTCGCCCGTGAGACCGGCGTGGTGCTAAACACCGATGCCATCTTTGATGTTCAGGTGAAGCGTCTCCATGAGTACAAGCGCCAGCTGCTCAACGTCCTTCATATCATCCACCTGTATGACCAGCTGCGGGATAACCCCAACATGGACTTCACCCCCCAGACCTTCCTCTTCGGAGCCAAGGCAGCCCCCGGTTATCATGTAGCCAAGAAGATCATCCAGCTTATCAACTCTCTGGCGGCTCAAATTGCCGCTGACCCGATCTGTAAGGATAAACTTCAGGTGGTCTTTTTGGAAAACTACCGTGTCTCCCTAGCCGAGCGGCTCATGCCTGCCAGCGAACTTAGCGAGCAGATCTCCACTGCTGGCAAGGAGGCCAGCGGTACTGGCAACATGAAGTTTATGATGAATGGTGCGCTGACCATCGGCACCCTGGACGGCGCCAACGTAGAGATGCACCAACAGCTTGGGGATGAGAATATCTTCCTCTTCGGCCTTACCGCCGGTCAGGTTCAGGATTTGAAGTCCCGCGGTTACCACCCCATGGACTACTATAACGGAAACGGTGCGCTTCGCCGGGTGATCGACCAGATCTCCAGAGGCTTCTCCGACCAGGTCGATTACTCCGACCTCACCGCACGCCTGTTGCATGGCGCAGGTGGCAGCCCTGCCGACGAGTATCTGCTTTTGGCCGACTTTGACAGCTACTGCCAAGCTCACCGCCGGGCCCTGGATGTCTACTCCGACCGCAAGCTCTGGAATCAGATGTCACTGATCAACATCGCACGCTCTGGCATCTTTGCCGCAGACCGATCCATCCGCGATTATGCTCGGGACATCTGGCACGTTCCCACCCGTCCCTAATTAAACAGTGTGAAAAAAGGCCGCCCCTAGGGGCGGCCTTTTCTGGTCAAAAAGTGCGCTTCCCCCTTGCCAAATCTGAAAAAATGAAATACAATAGGGGGACAGAGAAACTATTGTGAAAACAGCGTGGGCCCGTCATATCTGACATCTGACGCTCCCCGCGGAGGAGGAATTTTAAATATGATCTCTATTGCTTCGGACCATGGCGGTTACTGCCTCAAGGAGCATATTAAGGCCTATCTCACCGCCAAGGGCATCAACGTTTTGGACTGCGGCTGCGACAGTCAGGAGAGCTGCGACTACCCCATTTTTGCTAAGGCCGCTGCAGAGGCTGTGGCCGATGGCCGCTGCGAGAAGGGCATTGTGATCTGTACCACTGGAATTGGTGTTTCCATCACCGCTAATAAGGTAAAGGGCATCCGCTGTGCGCTGTGCAGCGATTCCTACTGTGCTGAGATGACCCGCCGCCACAATGACGCGAATATGCTGGCTATGGGAGCTGGTATCATTGGCCCCAATATGGCGGAACGTATTGTGGACGTGTTCCTGGATACCCAATTCGAGGGCGGCCGCCACGCCCGCCGAGTTGGTCTGGTCATGGATGTAGAGAAAAATTGATTTGATAACAGGCCGGATGCGAATTGTATCCGGCCTGTTTCTTATCTGCTTGCAGCACGATGTTCCAATCGAGGGATCATGAGGATGAAAACCCCCGCCGGCCCCATTCGGGATCGGCGGGGGTTTTATATTTGGATCACGATTTTGCGGACTCACAGATAGACAAACACAGACAGGGCAATGAAGAAGGTCTGCAACGCCATCATGATTAGAAAGAGGGGCGCCATAAAACGGTACCACCTATCCAGGGGAACACCCATCAGGCCGCAATTCAGAGTACAAGCGGTGGGCCAGAACATGTCAGAGAAACCGTCTCCGAAGCAGTAGGCCAGTACAGCAGTCTGGCGGCTCACACCCACAATATCTGCCACTGGAGTCATGATTGGCATTGTGATGGTAGCCTGACTGGATGATCCAGTGATGAAAAAGTTGATGACATTTTGGAGAAACAGCATTCCCACTGCAGAGAGCATTTTGTTCGAGGAATTGAGCAGCTGGGACAAACCGTAGACCACTGTGTCAGAAATCATAGCATCCTTCATCGTCAGCAGAATTCCCCGGGTAAACCCAATCACCAGGATCGAGGATACCACGGATTTCGTGGACTCAATAAATGTGTCACAAATTTCAGTGGCGGAATAGCCCCCCACCAGACCAGAGATCACCGCCATCATCAGAAACATAGCCGAGATTTCATTGATATACCATCCCAGCTGAATGGTACCAAACAGCAGCATCCCGATAGTAACCAGGAACAGCAGAAGGCACAGCTTTTGTCTCAGTGTGAAGGCTCCGTCTGACTCACTCACATCAGGCGGAGTAAACTCCATTGGAACACCGTACATAACGGACTGCTCCGGATGGGCCTTGACCTTTTTGGCATAACGCATGACATACCAAATCGCAGTCAACTGAAACACCAGAAAGACCACCAGGCGATAAAGAACTCCGGAGTTGATAGGGACCTCCGCAATACTTTGGGCAATGCCCACAGAGAACGGATTTGTGGTGGCAGCAGCAAAGCCGGTGGCCACACCTACATACACCACCGCCCCGCCAACAAGGGGGTCATATCCCAGGGCCAAACCCATTCCAACAAACACCGACACCAATCCATAGGTCTCTTCAAAAATCCCCAGAGTAGAACCCAGCACTCCGAAGAGCAGCATGAATACCGGAATCAGCAGATGGGTCCGGCCTCTCATCTTTCGGATCAACACATGGATCGCGCCACTTAATGTCCCATTTTTTGTGAGGATGTAGACGTAGCCATAAGCAAATACGATCAGGAACAGGATATCTGCCGCATCCACATATCCACGTTGGAGGGCCAAAAAGATATCGAACACCCCCGGCTTCTTTCCCTCCGTAAAGTGGAAAGAATCAGGGATCACCACAGTTCTCCCACTGACCGGATCCAGCTCACGGACATACTCCCCGGCCGGAATCAGATAGCACAGAGCGACCACTACAAGCAGGATGATTGTAAGGATCACATAGGTATGCGGCATTTTGATCTTGGAGAGCTTTTCTTTCCATCGGCGCATGACCTGTTGCTCCCTTCCTAAAGCGGAATATTAGAATCGATCAGCACATGGCCTTTCCGGACAGGAATACCTGCTCCACATGAGCCTGGTAGGCAAAGGGGTGCTGATCCCATACTACGATATCGGCGTCCTTGCCTGCTGTCAGGCTGCCCTTCCGATCATCGATGCCCAGCACCTCAGCCGGATTGATGGTGACCGCCTTCAGTCCCTCCAGCTCATCCATGCCGTCACGCACAGACAGTGCAGCGTAGACCGGCAGATAGTACAGAGGAGTGACATCATGGTCAGCGGTAATGCAAACCTTCAGTCCGGCGCGGCTCAGAACCCCAGCGGTCTCATAAGTCTTGTTCCAAGTCTCATGCTTGGAGCGGGGGGTCATACCGGGGCCTACGATCACCGGATAGGGGAACTTGGCCAGGTAATCAGCGACGGCAATCCCGTCGGTGCAGTGGACGAGAACCAGGTCTACATCGTACTCCTGGGCGATGCGGATGGCTGTGCAGATATCGTCGGAACGGTGGGCGTGCATGTGGATCGGCATCTCCTTGTTCAGGACCTTCAGCATATTTTCCATACCGAGATCCCGCTTGAACCAGCTGCCGCTCTTCTCCGCCTCCTCTTTATCATGGCGGTACTCAATGGCGTCCTCCAGGCACTTGCGCAGGTGATAGGCCACACCCATGCGGGACTCAAAGCCATGCTTGGCAGTCTTGGGGTTCTCGCCCACGCTGCACTTCATGGCGGTGTAGCGCCGCAGGAGCATCTCGTCGGCCACCGTGCCGTTCAGGGTAATGGTGGAGGCAACGCCGCCCACCACGCCATCGCTGCCGGGGCAGACGCAGGCAGCGGTGACACCGGCCCGAACAGAATCCATCACTGCCCGATCGAAGGGATAGATACCGTCCAGCACCTCCAACTCCGGGGTCAGGGCACCGGAGTAGTCACAGCAGTCATCCCCGATGCTGCCCATACCCTCCTCACTGATGCAGATGTGGCTGTGGGCGTCAATCATACCGGGGGTAACATACTTTCCAGAGGCGTCAAAGATCTCTTCCCCCTCAGCAGCCTGAAGCTCAGGAGCAATCTCCTTGATTTTCCCATTTTCTACACGGATATCGCGCAGGACAAACTCGCCCTCCTCAAACAGCAACACATTACCATGCTTTACAATCATATTCAGTTCCCCTTTCTTGGTTTTCGGTGGATAGGGCAATAAGGATACAGAAGTCAGCCTTCCATATCCTTATTGCCAGTATGTTTCAGTTCACCCCAAACTGGGGTAAAAAGCTGTTTTTAATAGCCGATCCAGACGGCGATGGTCATGAACACAAACTCCAGAACCAGCATCATCAAGAACAGCGGGGTAACGAAGCGGTACCACTTGTTCAGAGGCACACCACCCATCAGGCCGCAGCACAGTGCGCAGGAGGTGGGCCAGAAGCAGTCGGCGAAACCGTTACCAAACTGATAGGCCAGCACCGCAATCTGCTTGCTCAGACCAACCAGCTCCGCAGTAGGAGCCATGATGGGCATCGTAATGGTAGCCTGGCTGGTGGAGCCGTTAATGAAGAACTTGATAATATTCTGCAGGAACAGCATTCCGTAAGCAGCAACATACTTGCTTGCACCATCCAGCACGTTCACCAGACCATATACAATGGTGTCAGTGATGCAGCCCTGCTTCATCAGAATCAGGATACCGCGGGTAAAGCCGACGATCAGCATGGAAGAGACCATAGACTTGGTGGACTCAATGAAAGTCTTGCAGATCTCAGTGGCAGAGTAACCGCTGATGATACCGGCAATCACCATCGCCATCAGGAACAGAGCTGCGATCTCGTTCACATACCAGCCCAGCTCCAGCACGGAGTAGGTCAAAAAGCCGATGACACCGAAGAACTCCAGCAGGCACAGCTTCTGACGAGTGGTCATCTTGACCTCGTCCAGGCTGTTGATGCCCTTCATCTCCACGCTGTCCACAGCAATTCCCTTTAGCAGAGAGCGAGCGGGATCCGCCTTGACCCGGCGGGCATAGCGCATGACGTAGAAGATAGCCAGCGCCTCAAAGGCGATAAAGATCAGCCAGCGGAACTCCATGCCGGAGTACAGCTCTACACCAGCCACATCCTGTGCCACTGCAATATTGTAGGGGTTGGTGGTTCCGGCAGCATAACCGATGGAAACACCCAGGAAAATAATGGCGCCGCCTACAATGGCATCATAGCCCAGAGCCATAAAAATTCCTACAAAGACCGGGAATAGACCGTAGACTTCCTCATAAATACCCATGGTGGAGCCCAGGATACCCAGCACCAGCATAGTAATGGGGATCAGAAGGGAGACCCGAGATCCGATTTTCCGAACCATCGTTCCCAAAGCCGCATCCATGGTTCCATTCTTGGTCAGCACATAAACAAAGCCATACGCAAAGATGATCAGGAACATGATATTGGCCGCATCCACATAGCCCTCCTGAAGGGCCAGGAACAGGTCAAAAATGCCCGGGGCCTCCACATCAATCTCATGATAGGAGTCGGCCACGACTACCATCTTTCCAGAAACCGGATCCTCCACTCGGTCATATTCACCAGCGGGGATGATGTGGGTCAGGACGAGCATCAGCACCATGATCGAGATCAGGATCACATAGGTGTGAGGCATTTTGAATTGAAATTTCTTCTTTTCTTTTTTCTCGGTGTTTTCCATAGCCATCTCCTCATTTCTCTAAATTTACAACAAACACACATTCGGAGCCGGCAAACGTTCATCAAGGTTTGACTTCGTTTCCAGCTCCGTGGTCATACTTCCAAATCATATACCTTCAAGTAGGTTGAATGTCAATAGAAAACATGGTAAAATAGAAAAAAAGTTCTTTAGAGGTGTAGTATGGAGGATATTTTTTCCATTGGAGAGGTGTCCAAGCTGTTAGACATACCACCGGCAACGATCCGTTTCTGGGAGCAGGAAGGTTTGATTTCTCCCCCAAAAGGAGCAAACCGCTACCGCAACTATGGTCCCCGGGAACTGGCGGAGATTGCAGATGTGGTCTTTCTGCGTAATTCTGGGGTTCCGGTGAAACAGATCCTGCAAATGCGAGGTTTTGATCTGGAGCAGTATCAAGATGGACTGCGCCAGATGGAGCATCACATGCGTGCCCACCTAGAGTCTTGCCAGCGGATCTGTGAACAGATTCAAAAGCAGACCTGCAACACGCAGGAGATTTTGCGTCTCCAGCAGGACCCATACCAACCGGAGGAGGTCCCTTTTGAGCAGATCGCCCGCTTTGACTTCCATGAACGTGAAAAACTCCTGCTGTACAGCAGCGATCCCACAGTGTATGTCCGGTACTTTGACACCAGGGATATGTCCAGCGAGACTCGCTGTATTGTGATGCCCCCAAATATGACTGGATCAGATCTCCTGTGGACAAAACAAAAAGGAAGCACATTTTTGACTTTTTTGATTCGAGAACGTGTCGATTGGGATTATCGAAGTGATGTCTTAGAGGCGTTAAACGAAGTACAAACACAGTACCATACTGGAATTCTACTGGCACAGTACCTTCTTACCGCAGTGGAGCAGGGCGAGCGGACAGACTTTCTAAAGGGGTATATCCAAATCCTTTGACCGCTTCATCTGTTCTCCCAAATAATTAGTGCCCTGCCGTTAGTATCTGTCGGCGGGGCACTTTATTATGCTAGTCACTCCCGATTGATGAGGACGCTACCGAATTTTTACTCACCCTGGAAATATTCGCAGAAAACCGGCTTTTCCTTCACTGGGGCAACGTGTAATCATGGCCATCGTAAAAAAGAAGCGGGCCTCTTACGAGGCCCGCCGAACTATTTGAGAAAACCCAACCCTCACGCCAGGGCAGCGGTAATGATGGCCATAGAATAGACCTCCTGGGCATTGCAGCCGCGGGACAGGTCGTTGATCGGAGCGTTCAGGCCCAGCAGGATGGGGCCGTAAGCCTCAAAACCGCCCAGGCGCTGGGCGATCTTGTAGCCGATATTGCCGGCGTTGATGTCGGGGAAGATGAAGGTGTTGGCATAGCCGGCCACCTTGGAGTCGGGGCACTTGGTCTTAGCTACGCGGGGAGAGACGGCGGCATCAAACTGCATCTCGCCGTCCACGAGGAACTCAGGCATCGCAGCCTTGGCCTTCTCACAGGCGTTGCGCATCTTGTCCACGTCCTCGCCCTTGCCGGAGCCGAAGGTGGAGTAGCTGAGGAATGCAACCTTGGGGTCGATGCCGAAGATCTGGGCACACTCTGCGGTCTCCTTCGCAATCTCCACCAGCTCATCCTCGTTGGGCTTGATGTTGATGGCGCAGTCGCCCATAGCCAGAACATCGTTATCACCGGTTGCGGAGGGGCGAACCAGAATAAAGCAGGAGGAGACGATCTTGTTGCCAGGCTTGGTCTTGACCAGCTGGAGAGCGGGACGAACGGTATCGGCAGTGGAGTAGGTAGCGCCGCCCAGCAGGGCGTCGGCCTCGCCCATAGCCACCAGCATGGTACCGAAGTAGTTCCCCTTCTTCAGAGCGCTCCGGCACTCATCCTCGGTCATCTTGCCCTTGCGCAGCTCCACCATCTTGGCCACCATGGCATCCATGTTCTCGTAATTTTCGGGATCGACAATGATCGCGCCACGGATGTTGAAGCCGGCGTCCTCGGCGGCGGCCCGGACAGCCTCTTCATTGCCTACCAGCACAGGGGTCAGGAACGTACCGGACAGCAGGCGGGCGGAGGCCTCCAGGATCCGGGAGTCGGTACCCTCTGTGAACACAATCTTGCGTGGATGTGCCTTCAGAATATCGATGAGCTTCTTGAACATACTGAACCATTCCTTCCAAAACTGAACTTTCAGACGTAAAACGCCTGTTTGCTGGGTCTATGGTAGCATTTTTTATGTTGAAATGCAAGGGTAACTACCCCTCTATTTTGCCTGATTTTGAAGTGCTTCATCCGAAAAAAATCGCCGAAATTTTGCAAAAAGCTCTTTACGACAGGTATATGGTCGTTTATACTATACCAAGTGTATTGATTCTGGTATGAGGTGAGAAATTTGAACGCAGAATTTTCCCGCACACTGTCGTTGCTGCGGCAGGAAAAAGGCGTTAGCCAGCGCACCGCCGCCGGCATTCTGGGCATTTCACAAGCTCTGCTGTCCCATTATGAAAATGGGATCCGGGAGCCGGGATTGGCCTTCGTGGTAAAAGCCTGTGACTACTACGGTGTCTCCGCCGACTATCTGTTGGGCCGGACCCTGACCCGGGACGGCACCACAATCGGGACCGAGGAGCTCTACGACATTAGCGATGAGAAGGACAATTCCATGCGGGGTTCTGTACTGGCCCTGCTGTCGAAAAAGTTGCTGGTCAATTCGGTCGGAATGCTCTTTGACCTTTTGGGCAAGACTGGCAGCCGTGAGGCCATCCGGGCAGCATCAAACTATCTGTCCACCGCTCTGTATCAGGTGTACCGAAACCTGTACCACGCAAACCCTGCCAACAATCCGGATTTTTTCTCTGTCACTCAGCGGCACTTCATGGCCGGTCTGGCCGATGCCGATCTGCATATGAGCGAGGTGGAGTTGATCGATGCTCTGGCTGCCCATGTAAAGGAGAAAGGCCAGATGCCGGAGATGGACCACGCCGCCCTGGCCCGGGACTATCCGGTGTTGTATCAGTCCATGCTCCAGCTGATCCATAACTCCGGAGAGCGCATCAACCAGTTGATGGAAGGCCGCGAAGTCAAAAACGAGAAAAAGAAGTAGTCTCTGAGGCACTTCTGGGATCCCGGTGAACTGATTTTATAATGCTCCATCTGGTGTGCCCCATCTATGTAATGGGCCCTGGGTGGATTTTCCCAAGGAGGTTTTCTGTTTTATGACCGATCAATCTAAAATCCGCAATTTCAGCATCATCGCACACATTGACCACGGAAAATCCACCCTGTCTGACCGGCTCATCGAGCTGTGCGGTGCGGTGGAGCAGCGTCAGATGGAAAGCCAGCTGCTGGACAACATGGATCTGGAGCGGGAGCGCGGCATCACCATCAAGGCCCGGGCCGTCCGTCTGGACTATAAAGCGGAGGATGGCAATACCTATGCTCTGAACCTCATCGATACCCCGGGCCATGTGGACTTTAACTATGAGGTATCTCGCTCCTTGGCCGCCTGTGAAGGAGCCGTCCTCATCGTGGATGCCTCTCAGGGCATCGAGGCCCAGACCCTTGCCAACACCTACCTGGCCATGGAGCACGACCTGGAGATCCTGCCGGTGATCAACAAAATTGATTTGCCTGCCGCCGACCCCCAGCGGGTGAAGGACGAGGTGGAAAATATCCTGGCCCTCCCAGCTCAGGATGCTCCGGAGATCTCTGCCAAGCAGGGCGTCAATATCCCTGCGGTTCTGGAAGATATTGTTCAAAATATTCCCGCTCCCCAGGGTGATCCAAATGCTCCCTTAAAGGCTCTGATCTTTGACAGCCAATATGATCCCTATGTAGGTGTTATCGTCTATTTCCGCGTCATGGAAGGCACTTTGAAAAAAGGGATGGAGGTCAGGATGATGGCTTCCGGTGCCCAGTACAGCGTACTGGATTGTGGTTATCTCAAGCCTTTGGGCATGGAATCCGCTCCCCAGTTGTCCGCCGGCGAGGTAGGATGGTTTACCGCCTCCATCAAAAACGTAAAGGACACACGGGTGGGTGATACCATCACCGGGGTGGAGCAGACTGCCGCCGAGGCACTGCCTGGCTACCGTCCCGCCCAGCCCATGGTTTACTGCGGCATCTACACCGAGGACGGCTCTAAGTATCCAGACCTGCGTGACGCCTTGGAAAAGCTGCAACTCAACGATGCCTCCCTGTCTTTTGAGCCAGAGTCCTCTGTGGCCTTAGGCTTCGGTTTCCGATGCGGCTTTTTAGGGATGCTTCACATGGAAATCATCCAGGAGCGCCTGGAGCGTGAGTTCGACCTGGACTTGGTAACTACATTACCCTCCGTTATTTATGAGGTAACAAAAACTGATGGTACTGTTGTCCGGGTGGATAACCCCCATAATTACCCCGATCCCGGCTCCATCAGCGAGGCACGTGAGCCTTACGCCAAGGTGTCCATCATTGCGCCTCCAGACTATGTGGGCAATATTATGCCCATGTGTCAAGACCGTCGAGGCATTTTTAAAGATATGCAGTATCTGGATACCAATCTTGTAGAACTGCACTACTCCATGCCAATTGGTGAGATCATTTACGACTTCTTCGATGCACTGAAGGCCCGTACTAAGGGATACGCCAGCCTGGACTACGAGTTGGAAGACTATGAAAAGAGCGATCTGGTGAAGGTAGATCTCCTTCTAAACGGAGACCAGGTAGACGCTCTGAGTTTCATTGTCCACCGAGAAAAAGCGTATGGTCGTGCCCGGAAGATCTGTGAAAAGTTGAAGGAGAACATCCCCCGTCAGCTGTTTGAGGTTCCAGTTCAGGCAGCAATCGGCGGCAAGATCATCGCCCGTGAAACTGTCAAGGCCATGCGCAAGGACGTGCTGGCCAAGTGCTATGGCGGTGACATCACCCGGAAAAAGAAACTGCTTGAGAAGCAGAAAGAAGGCAAAAAGAAAATGCGCACCTTGGGCACTGTGCAGCTGCCCACCGAAGCCTTCATGGCAGTGCTTAAGCTGGATGAGGAATAACTTCAAAATCCGTTGAGAAACCCCGCTCATGCTTGATGGATGAGCCGGGTTTCTCAATGGGTTAACTATAAAAGGATCCAGTGTTATCCCTCCATAGGTTCAACACCCATGTACCACGAATTGCAGTAACATACATTTGAGCCATGTACCGCTCCCTTACGGATTGTAAATCGTTCTATCATGCCGGGCACTGTCGGCCCGTGTGATCGATGGTATACTCCCCATCCAGGATGATTTGGGAGATTGGCACAAAGGTATAACCCTCCTGAATAAGGTCAGTTAGGATGGAGGGCAGGGCCTCCGGTGTGTGCTTGGCTGCATTGTGAAACAAAACGATGGAGCCGGGCTGGACCTTGTCTGTGACCCGTTTTACAATCTCCTGAGCCGGGATCTCTTTCCAGTCCAAACTGTCCACATCCCACTGGATGGGTTCCATGCCAATGGACCGTACGGCGCGGATCGCGTTGTCATCGTAGTCTCCATAGGGCAGGCGCACCAGGGTAGGCCGTACGCCAGTGACTGCCTCAATTTTATCATTGCAGGCATTCAGGTCATCTATCACCGCTTGCGGTGACAACTGAGGATAATGGGCATGCGTATTGGAGTGGTTCATCACTTCGTGCCCCGCTTCATGGAGCGCCTTGACTGACTCCGGGTATTTTTCCACCCAGTCACCCACTACAAAAAAGGTGGCCTTAACTTGAAAGCGGTCAAGGATGTCGATCAGGGTCTGCGTGTCCTCGTTCCCCCAGGCAGCATCAAAGCTGATGGACACCAGCTTTTGGTCTCTCTGTACACAGTAAATGGGCAGCTGCCGCGCAGATGCCGAGGCATCTACGGCAGCTGGATAGTTGACCACATAGAACATGAGTACAGCTATAATTCCACAGATTGCAACAGAAATCGAGCTCCGACGGATTAAAAATGCTCTCATAAGAACTTCCTCCTGCCTTTTTTATTGTTCTCAGTATATGTCTCTGCTCCAGCGGTCATGTCGCAACCGCCTCATCAACGCTTTAAACAAAAAAAGTGCACAAGATTGTCTGGAGCCTATTGCGTTCCGATTTTTTATCTGTATAATAAAGGAGACAAACGCCCTGTGGTCCGCCCCGGGGCGTCTCCCATGGCCAACCAGGACTGATTCTGACAGCGCACCCCAAAATCACACCTAAAGGAGCACATCATGGAACTGATCATACAACTTATCTCAACCGTGTATAAATTCTTATGGGGAGATCTTTTCACCATTCCCCTGCCTGGCGGCAATTCTATGAGTGTATCCCTGCTGGTGCTGCTGCTCATTCCCACGGGGATCTACTTCACCATCCGCACCCGTGCCATGCCCCTGCGTCTCTTTCCCGAGATGCTCCGTGTGACCGTTGAGAAGCGTGTGGACAGCCACCTGGGCTCCATTTCCGGGATCCAGGCGCTTGTGGTCTCCACTGCCACCCGGGTGGGCATGGGCAATCTGGTCGGCGTGGTGGCCGCCATCTCCGCTGGCGGCGCCGGAGCAGTGTTCTGGATGTGGATCTCCGCGCTGCTGGGTTCCTCCACCGCTTTTATCGAGGCCACACTGTCCCAACTCTATAAGCAGAAGGACCCCCTCTACGGAGGCTACCGCGGCGGCCCGGCCTACTATATCCACCAGTACGCACAGCAGAAGCTGGGCGGAAAGCCCCGCCGCTACTCTGTGGTGGCTGTGCTCTTTGCCATCTCCGGCCTGATCTGCTGGTGCGGCATCAGCCAGGTCATCAGCAACTCGGTGTCCAGTTCCTTCCAGACTGCGTTCAACATCCCTCCTCTGTACTCCACCCTTTTGTTGGTCACGCTGGCTGCCATCATCGTGCTGCGTAAGAATGCCAGTGTCAAGGTTCTGGATGTGCTGGTCCCCATCATGGCCGGCTGCTATTTTCTGATCACAATTTTCCTGCTGATCAAGAATGCTGCCCTGCTGCCCTCCGTATTCCAGCGCATTTTTGAGGAAGCCTTTGGCCTGCGTCAGATTGCGGCAGGTGGATTTGGCGCAGTACTGATGCAGGGTGTGAAACGCGGCCTGTTCTCCAACGAAGCCGGCTCCGGCTCTGCCCCCTGTGCCGCCGCCGCTGCGGATGTAAGCCACCCTGCCAAGGCTGGCCTGCTCCAGGCGCTGGGCGTGTTTATCGACACCATCGTTATTTGCAGCTGCACCGCCTTCATCATGCTGGTCACCCCCGCCGCAGATATTCAGGGACTGGAGGGCATGGGCCTGCTCCAGGCCTCCATGGAGTATCACTTAGGTCAGTTCGGTGTGATTTTTATCGCAGTGATCCTATGGCTGTTCAGCTTCTCTACTTTCATCGGGATCCTATTCTACGCCCGTTCTAATGTGGCATATCTGTTTGGAGACAACTGGGCCTCTCAGACAGGGTATAAGATCCTGGCTCTGGTCATGCTCTTCATCGGCGGCCTGGCCACCTACACCTTTGTGTGGGATCTGGGCGATGTGGGCATTGGTCTAATGACTATCTTTAACATCCTGGTCATTCTCCCCATGTCTAAGGAGGCGCTGGCCTCCCTACGGGAGTACGAACAGCAAATCAAGGATCGGAAACGCTCATAACAGCTTCAATCAAAAGGACGAAGCCCCGGCACAGCTGGGGCTTCGTCCTTTTATATACATGACAAACATTTTGGTGCCTTGTTCTAAAACCCAGCAGCCTTGTGCCGCAAGACTCCGGTGCAGGTTTTGGCACCGCCGGCAGAACATGACAGCCCATCAACAGGTCATTTTTCCTTTCCTGCCAGATAGCAAATCGCCCGGCGGTAGCCCTCAAACCCAAGACCGGCAAAAGTCTTTTCACAGGCCATACCTGGGTAAGAAATCTGGCGAAAGGATTCTCGTGCGTGGACATTCGAAAGATGGACCTCCACCGCAGGCAGCGCCACCGCCTTCAGGGCGTCCAAAATAGTCACGCTGGTGTGGGTGTAGGCGGCGGGATTGATAATGATGCCGTCCATTCTGCCGTAAGCCTCCTGGATCTTGTCTACAATGGCCCCCTCATGATTGGACTGGAACAGCTCCACCTCTACTCCAAATTCCGCCGCGGAGGCACGAATGAAGTTCTCCAGTGCAGAGAAATCCTGCCGGCCATAGATGTCGGGCTCCCGGATCCCCAACAGGTTTAAGTTGGGACCGTTGATCACAAGCAATTTCATAATACAAGCCTCCTGATGATTTCTTCTGCCGTCTCCTCCGGTGTGCCGTGGTTGTCCACCGTCAGGTCGGCCAATTTTTCATAGAGCGGGGCCCGCCTGCGGTACAGTTCCTCCAGCGGAGTGGTCTGAGACACAGGGCGTCCGCTGGTGGGAAGCAGCTTCAATTCCCGGCGGAGGTAGATCACCGTGGAATTCTGCCGCATGGGATCCCAGTTCTCACGGCGGGTAACAATGCCGCCGCCGCAGGAGATGACCTGTCCGGACAGCTTGGACAACTGGCACAGGGCCTGGTGCTCCCGGCTTCGGAAGCCCTCCTCCCCCTCTTGCTTGAAAAGGTCCGGGATGGAGCAGCTGGCCTCTGCCTCCACCTGATGGTCCACATCGGCCAGGGGCCGGCCCAGTCGGTCCGCCAGGATCTGCCCCACTGTGGTCTTGCCGCAGCCCGGCATCCCAATCAGAAGCAAATTCTGTGTCTGGCGTTCCATCTGCTGTATGATTTCCTCCACCCGGCGGTCCGGGATCGTCCGGCCCAGAAAGCGCTCCGCCGCAGCCTTGGCCTGGGCCACCAGCATCCCGAGCCCATTGGAGCACAGCAGGTCCAGGCGCGCCGCATCCAGCAGAAGCTGGGTGCGGGCGGGGTTGTAAATCAGATCGAATACACCTTCACAGTTGGGGAACTGCTCCAGATCCACCGGAGACACCCCAGTATTGGGGTACATCCCGACTGGGGTAGCATTAACAATGAGCTGTGCATCAGCGTGGCGATCCAGATTTTTATAGTTGTTTGGGCCTCTGCGGGAGATACCCACCGTCTCCCGGGCGCCCAGGTCGGCCAGCACTGTATGGACAGTCAAGGAGGCTCCACCGGACCCCAGCACCAGCGCCTTCTTTCCCCGCACTTGGGCTCCAGCGGCCTGGAGCAGATAGCGGAATCCGTCATAGTCTGTGTTATCCCCGTAGAGAGTCCCGTCCGGGCGGCGGAGAAGGGTATTGACACTGCCGATCCTCTCAGCTGCGGGGGAAAGCGCATCACAGCAGGCCATCACTGTTTTTTTGTAGGGAATGGTCACGTTCAGCCCACGGAACCGCCCCATCCGGAGAAATGGCTCCACCTCCTCCGGCTGAAGTTCCACAAGCTGATAGTCATAGTCGCCCAGCTGTCGGTGGATGGCAGGCGAGAAGCTGTGTCCCAGCAGCTGGCCCAGCAGACCGAACTCCAAATTACCCGGGCGCATCAGCAAATAACCTCCTGATAGGTCCCCAGATAGCGGCACTGCTCGCTCTCCTCCTCCAGATCCCGGAACAGCCGCTCCATCTCCGGGGCGTAGACAGAACATTCCAAATCGAAGTAGAACATGAACTCAAACTCCCGGTTCGGAAGGGGTCTGCTCTCCAGCTTTTGCAGGTTGATACCCAGGGCGTAGAATTTGGACAGAACATGGTAGAGCGCTCCCGGCTTGTGCGGCAGGGTCATCATCAGAGAGGTCCGGTCAGCCCCGGGATAGATCTCCGGCTTTTGGGAGATGCAGATGAAGCGGGTATAGTTGTTGTCCCGGTTCTGTACATTGGTACGCAGCAGCTCCAGGCCGTAGGTCTCACCGCAGAAGCGGGAGGAGAGGGCGGCCACGTCCCGCCGCTCCGACTGGGAGACCATGCGGGCGGCCACGGCGGTATTGGGCACTACGGTTACCTTGACTCCCTTCAGCTCCCCCAGAAAGGCAGAGCACTGTTTAATGGCCTGCTCGTGGGAGAAGATCTCTTTGATGTCTGCAAGATCAGTCCCGGCCTTGGCCAGCAGGTTATGGCTCACCTTCAGGCGGGCGGAGCGGACGATAGAGAAGTTGTGGCGAGTCATCAGGTCATAGATCGCATTGACCGAGCCGGCAGTGCTGTTCTCAACCGGCAGAATACCGTACTGGCACATCCCACTCTCTACTGCCTTGAACACATGCTCAAAGGTATCAAAGTAAAGGATGGTGGGAGATTTGAAGATACTGTCACAGGCAATTTGGGAGTAAGCCCCCTCGATACCCTGGCAGGCCACCACAGCCCGCTGTGGAAACAGTTCCGGCGTAGTCCGCAGCGCAGTGCGGATGCTCTCATAGACCGGAGAGCCGGATCCTCCGCACTGCTTCTGATAGGAGCGGCTGGCCGCCATAATGGAGCGGTATACCGCCTCCGCGTAGTCAGCCAGCTCCTCCCCAGCCAGACTGCCCACCTTGGCCAACAGGGCCCGCTCCCGGCCTGCATCCAGTATCGGGAGGTCATGCTCCTGCTTATAAGCAGCCACCTGGCGTGAGACCGCCATCCGCTGCTTGAACAATTCGACCAGCTTCTGGTCAATGCCGTCGATTTCTTCCCGCAGCTGCATCAAATTCTGATCCATATTGACTCTCCTCTCTCGATTCAAGGCCGCATACCCTGGGACGTGCTCCATTCGATCCGGTCTGTGTTCCGATCCAGCACTGCATCCAATAGGACCAGGGCGGCAGCGGCCTCCACCACAGGGACAGCCCGGGGTACAATACACGGGTCATGCCGGCCGGTGATCTGAAGTTCCTCCGCTGCCCCTGTGGACAGGCGCACCGTATGTTGCCGTTGGGCAATAGAGGGGGTTGGCTTGAAGGCTGCCCGGAACACTATTGGCATCCCGCTGGAGATCCCGCCAAGGATCCCGCCGGCGTGATTGCTGGCGGTGCAGATGTCCCCGTCCTCTATGATAAATGGGTCATTATGTTCCGAGCCCCGCAGTTCAGCTGCTCCGAAACCAGCGCCGAACTCCACCCCCTTCACCGCAGGGATGGCAAACAGGGCGGCAGCCAGCTGGCTCTCCAGCCCCTGAAACATCGGACTGCCTACTCCAGCGGGCAGGCCAGTGACCATACATTCCACCACGCCGCCCACCGAGTCCCCCGCCTCCCTGGCCCGGAGGATCTCCGCCCGCATTCTCTCACCGGCCTTCTCCTCCAGGACGGGGAAAGGGGTACGCTGTACAGCCAGCAGGGTATCCCGTGTCTCGCCCATTGGAGAGAAGGGCCGATCCTCTATCTGGGCGATGGAGCGGATATGGGCTGCTACTGTGATTCCCCGCCGGGCCAGCAGCTGGACACAGATCCCGCCGGCTATACATAGGGGAGCCGTCAGACGGCCAGAAAAATGGCCGCCACCCCGCACATCCTGAAATCCGCTGTACTTGATATGGGCTGTGAGATCTGCATGGGATGGGCGGGGCTTATCCCGCAGTTCGTCATAGTCTCTGGATTGGGTGTTGGTGTTCTCTATGACTGCGGTCAGGGGTGCGCCGCAGGTCATCCCTTCCACCAACCCGCACAGGATCCGGGGGACGTCCCCCTCTTTCCTGGGAGTGGAGGTGGCATCCCGGCCAGGGGCTCTGCGGCGGAGAAACGACTGAAGCTGCGCCAGGTCCACGGTCTCCCCTGCGGGAAGGCCGTCCACCGTCACCCCAATGGTCTCCGAGTGGGACTGGCCGAAGATCGAGATATGGATGTGCTTACCAAAGTATGAGGCCATGGAGCTCTCCTCCTAACGATTGAAAATGAGTCCAGAATTCCGGATAAGATTTTCTAACGCACTCCGCCCCCAACAGCTTCACCGGAGCCTCTGCAAAGGCTGCGCAGACCGCTGCCATCATGGCAATCCGGTGGTCGTTGGCGCAGTCCACAGTACCGCCTCCCGGCAGCCGCGCCACACCATGGATAGTCAGGGCATCGGTATGCTCCTCCACCTGTCCCCCCATAGCCCGGAGGGCCAATGTGACCGAAGCAAGGCGGTCACTCTCCTTCATCCGCAGGCGGGCTGCGTTGGTGAGATGTGTGGTGCCAGCCCGCACGGCAGCCATCGCCGCCAGCGGAGGCACAAGGTCGGGACATTGGGAGACATCTAACTCCACCTCCCCGGATCGGGCCAGCTTATGGCAGTATGCGGCGATCACCCTGTCTCCCTGCCTGGAGTCTAGGGCCAGACCACGGACATCCACCCGGCCGCCCAAATGGTTAGCCGCATACCAGAAAGCGGCTTGGGACCAGTCGGCCTCAACAGCCAGGTCTCTGGCCCGGTACTTCTGGCCGCCTGGGATATAGAAGCCATCCTCCCGTTGCTCCACAGAAACGCCGAACTTATTCAACTCATCCAGAGTCATGTCCACATAGCCCTGGGACTCCAGAGGACTGGTGAGCACCAGGCTGCTGCTCCCCTCCAGCAGGGGCAGGACGAAGAGCAGGCCGGTGATGAACTGACTGGACACATTGCCCGGCAGGCGATACTCCCCCGGGTCCAGAGCCAGCCGGGCATAACCCCGCCCGCCGTCCAGGGTGAGCACGCCGTTTTCCATGTACCAGCAGATTCCTTTCTCCCGGAACAGGTTCTCGTATGGAGCGAGAGGGCGCTCCATAAGGCGGCCCCGGCCGGTGAAGGCAGCCTCTCCCTGTACCAGAAGGGCCACTGGGATGAGAAACCGCAGCGTGGAGCCACTCTCCCCGCAGTCCAGGGTGGGGAAAGGTCCTGCCTGTGGGATGGAATTTCCCAGGCCATGGATTCGGAGTATCCCGGGCCCCAGATCCTCCACCAGCGCACCCAGGGCAGACAGGCACCGGCGGGTGGCCTGGATGTCCTGAGAGTCCGCCAAATTGGAGATGGTACTGATCCCTCCACTGAGAGCCGCAGCGATGAGCGCCCGGTGTGCTTGGGATTTGCTGGCCGGCGGGGTGACACTGCCTTTCAGCCCGCTTGGAAAAACAGTGATATCCACGGACTTACCTCCCGTACATGGCTTCCAGCTGCTCTAGCAGCTGGTCAAAGCTGACCGGATGGGGAACGGCGCGGCCCAGGGATTCCAACAGGATCAGATTGATCCTGCCCCCCAGGTTTTTCTTGTCCCGCAACACTGCGTGGGTCATGACATCCCAAGAGCAGGGAATATCCAGGGGCAGGCCATACTTCTTTAAAATATCCTGAATAGACAAGATCGCCTCCTCCGGGGTCACGCCCATTCCAAAGCCAATCTGTGCCGCCCAGTTCATACCGGCGGCCACTCCCTGACCATGGCTGCAAGTCTCATAGTTCCCGGCCAACTCAAAGGCATGACCGATGGTGTGTCCGAAATTCAGCACCATACGCTCCCCAGTGTCCCGTTCGTCGGCCAGAACCACCTGCCGCTTCAAATCGCAGCAGGTGTAGATCACCTGCTCAATATGCTCCATTACGCCGGCCCGGCCACCGCATCGGTTCAGCAAATCGAAGAACATCCGATCCCGGATGCAGCCATATTTGATCACCTCGGCCATGCCGTCAGAAAAGGTGCGGTCGCTGAGGGTATTGAGACAATCTGGATCGATCAGCACCCCTTTGGGCTGCCAGAAGGCTCCCGCCAAATTTTTTCCGGCCTGGAGGTCGATGGCCACCTTGCCCCCGACAGAGGAATCCACCTGGGCCAGCAGGGTAGTTGGGATCTGGATCAGATCCACCCCGCGGAGGAGGGTAGCGGCGGCAAAGCCCGCCAAATCACCCACCACGCCACCGCCCAGAGCCACCACTCCATCGGTGCGGGTCATTCCGAACGCCATCATACGCTCCCACAGCAGAACCAATTGCTCCGGGCACTTGGCCGCCTCCCCAGCAGGGACAGAGCAGCAGCAGACCTGAAACCCTGCCCGCTTCAGGCTGTCCGCCGTCCGCTCCAAATACAAGGGCAGAACATTGCTGTCGGTCACCATGGCCAGCTTCCGGGCCCGGGGAAGCAGCATCCGGCAGCGCTTCCCCACCTGATCCAAAAGGCCGCGCTGGATCTCGATCTGATACTCCCGGCCCGGAAGATCCACAGTCAGCATTTTTTTCATTCTGCATCCACCTTTTCTTTACAGATCCGCCCCTCAGCCAGCAGGGTGCACAAGCGGCCTCCGTTGCCCTGCTCCAGGGCGTCCCGGTACTCGACCAGATTGCCGCCCGCAATGCCCACTTTCATATCCGGCACCTCTCCTGTTAATCCTCGGCCAGAACCGCCGCCCGCACCCGGCGGACCGCCTTGGCCACATCCTCGAACTGTTCTGGTCGCAGAGACTGGGCTCCGTCGCACAATGCATGGGCAGGATCGTTATGCACCTCGATGATCAGTCCATCTGCCCCGCAGGCCGCCGCAGCCAGGGCCATAGGCTTAACATAGCGGGCCACACCGGTGGCATGGCTGGGATCCACAATGACAGGCAGGTGGGTCAGTTCATGGAGGACAGAGACAGCGGACAGATCCAGAGTGTTGCGGGTGGCCGTCTCAAAGGTGCGGATCCCCCGCTCGCACAGGATGACATTTTCGTTCCCACTGGCCATGATGTACTCGGCACTCATCAGCAATTCCTTCATAGTGCTGGCCAATCCCCGCTTGAGCAGGATGGGCTTTTGGGTCTTGCCCAGCTCCTTGAGCAGTTCAAAATTCTGCATATTCCGGGCCCCAACCTGGATCACATCCACATCTTCAAAAAGCGGCAGATGGTTTGCGTTCATGATTTCAGTAACAATAGGCAGCCCGGTCTCATGCTTGGCCTCCAGCAGCAGTTCAATGCCGTCCGCCTTCAACCCCTGAAAGTCATAGGGAGAGGTTCTGGGCTTGAAGGCGCCTCCCCGGAGCATAGTGGCTCCGGCAGCCTTGACGCTTTTGGCCACGGAGATGATCTGCTCCTCGCTCTCCACTGAGCAGGGGCCGGCAATGATGGCAAAATTCCCATGTCCCACCTTGACTTTGTCCACCCCAACCTCAATGATGGAGTCCATGGGATGAAATTTCCGGTTTGCGCTCTTGAACGGCTCAGACACACGCTTGACCCCCTCTACAATATCCAGTCCGCTGATCAAGTCCTCATCCAACTTGCTGGTGTCACCGATCACACCAATGACTGTGGAAAAATCACCGGCCGATACGTGGGTACGCAGGTTTTGGGATTCGATCCACTGGATCAACTCTCGGATCCTCTCTTCCTTGGTATGCTGTTTCACGATAATCACCATATTCAACATTCCTTTCTTCTTTCCCCGTCAAGCAAGGATGAAAAAGGCCTGCGGTGAAGTGTCATTCACCGCAGGCCCTGTGTATCCCAACAATCCCACTTATGCAGCGGAAGGGAGCCAATTATTTGCAGCAAAAAACACTTTTACTTGTTTCGCCCAAAAGCCGAAAAAGTAAAAGTAGCCATAAAAGAATGCTGCAAACTGCTTCATCGCGATATGGCTCCTCTCCTAAAATTTCTTTCTGTTTGTTTTATGTTAGCACCGGATCCCACCGCTGTCAATCGCAAATTTTCGTTATTCCGATGAAATATCCGATTTTGATCCACACCTGTCGTAAAGGCCACATTCTTCATGTTCTATCCTTTTGGCCCGAAGCGAGTTCCCGTTCCGCTTCAGCACCGCTTCGATCGGGAAATGGCCTGCCTGGCTCACACCGCTTCTACTGTCTCCCAAAAGCAGGCCATCCGCCATACGGATTGAAACGACCCAACTCCCGATCTTCCATATTCAACGAGGAACATCCCTGTTTAAAATATTTTTCAGCGTTTCCTCGTCATAATATGTATGGTAACGTATCACTTTTGACCTCTTCCCAATATGGTTGGAGGTGTTTTTATGGCGAGCAATCATACAGCAAACTACCAATTATGTCAATGGCAGGCGGACGACCAGGTACTCCGCACCGATTTCAACGAGGACAACGCCAAGATCGACAGCGCTCTCAAGGATCTGGCCGCCGCGCAGGCGGAAAAAGCCGACCAGTCGGCCCTGGACGCTCTGGCCGCAGAGGTGGCGAAAAAGGCTGCCACGGCGGCGCTGGACGCCCTCAGCAAAAAGCTGGCATCCATGCCCTGCCTGGTGACGGGGACCTACACCGGAGACGGGGCAGAAAGCCGCCTGATCTCCCTGGGTTTCCAGCCCAAGGCCCTACTGGTGATGCGGGAGGAGGGCTATTCCGCCCGCCCCTATACCGATGACTACTACGGCGGCCTGGCCCTGCCGGGGAAGCCGGTATGCCTGCAAACCAGCTATGGGACCGATTATATTTTGACCATCGAATCCAAGGGATTCCGGGTCTACTACAACCGTGACAAATACGTTTTCAGCAATCAGAAGGATACCAATTACCATTATCTGGCCTGGAAATAAAGGTCTCTGTTGATTGATAAGATTAAAAATGAGTGGGCCCGAATCAGGCCCACTCATTTTTAAATGTGATTACTTGGTGTACGCAGCGGTAGCCTTCAGATCGCCATAGGTAACCTGATAGGTCTGGCCGCTCACCAGGCTGCTGGAGATGTCCAGCTCGCCGCTCTTCTGGCCCTCAGTCACAGTCACCTTGTAGGAGGCAACCTCAACATAACCGCTGTCACGCAGCTGGGACAGAGCCACAGTGTACTCAGTCTCCTTGGCAGCCGCAGCGTTCAGGTTGATGGTGATCTTGCCATCAGTGCTCAGCTTCAGGCCGTCCACCTTGGCGTCGATCTCGTCCTTGCCGGTCTCGTCCTTGTCGGCAGTCTTGTGGACATAGATCTCAACGGCCTCGTCGTTGTCATCCTCGAACACGAAGACGGTCTGATCATAGGTGCCGTCCTTGCCGAAGTTCTTAGCCAGGCTGCTGGGAGTGGTGATCTTGCCGTCGCCGTCATCGTTGACGAAGATCTTGTAGCTGTCGGCCAGGACCACATCGTTGCTGCCCAGGCTCAGCACGCCGGCCTTGTAGGAGATCTCGGTGATCTTCTCGTAGGCCTTGAAGTCATCCTCGTCAGTACCGCTCACCTTATCCTGGTCGTCCATGTAGCCGTTCTCGTCATAGGAGACGTTCTGGTACAGGCCGATGGTCAGATCCTTGCTGGTGGCCTTGACGGTGGTGATCTCGCCGTTCACGATGGCGTCGTACTCATAGTACTTGTTGTCATCCTTATCCACACTGGCGTTGGGCTTGCTCTCCAGGAGGTAGACGCGGTCGCCGCTGTCGCCGGAGATGGACATATCAGCAGAGTAGATGTAGACCACATCGGCGTAATCGTCATCCATAACCACAGCCACGGTCACAGCGCCATTCTTGCTGTTCTTGGCGGTGATGTCGGGGACATTCTTGATGCCGGTGTAAGCGGTCACATCGTCATCATCGTTCACCACGAAGATGGTGTCGTTGTTGGCCTTGACCTTGTCGATCTTGCCGCTGCCAGTAGTGTTGGTGTCGTTGACATAAACGGTGCTCTTGCCGTTCTCAGTCACAACGCCCTTATTGACGCTGGTGCTGACAGAGCCATAGAAGGTATCGGTATCCTTATCGGTGGGGATAGCCTCCAGCTCGTACTTGCCGTTGCTCTTCTCGTTGTAAGAGTACCAGTTGCCATAGTCACGGGCATCAAAATCGTCATCGTTATCAATGGTGATGACCTTGTTGGTGCCGTCGATGAAGTAGGCATCGCCCTCCAGGCTCTTCTTGGCACCACCAGCGTAGTCCATCTTGGCCACGTAGACATAGTCGTTGTGACCAGCGGTGCCGTCGGTGTAGATCACATAGCCGTTGGCGTCCAGAACCAGGGTGTAGGCGTCGTTCAGGTCGTAGGACAGATTGCTGTCGTCCTTCACGGCGTCAGTGTAGTTCTTGGAGTACTCGTACTTGGTGCCGTCCACGGTGACGTTCTTCTTCTCAGTGTAAGCGGTCACCTTGCCCTCGACGGTCTCAGCCAGGTCGATGGTCTTGATCTCCTTGTTGGCCACAGTGATCAGGACATAGTCCTCATCGGAGTAGCTGTCCAGGTAATCAAAGTCATCGGAGGACAGAGTGGTATCCTTGACGTCCACGAAGGCCTCGTCCAGAATGTCCAGCTCCAGCTCCTCGTCGTTCTTGTCGTAGTCGCCGTCAACCTGAGCCACATAGGAGTTGATGACGGTGATGACCACGTCGTTGGAGTCATCGTCGATGAACACCTCGGTGGTGGCGCCCTTCTTGATGACATCCTTGCCGGCATCATCGTCGTTGTTCTTGACGATGTAGTCGCTCAGCTTCACGTCCTGAGCCACGCCGTCCTTGACCACGGTGAAGTCGGCGTCGCCGTTCTTCAGGTCGTTGTAGACGTCGCTGCCCACCAGATCGTACAGGTCCTGCTTCTCGACGGTGGCGGTGTAAACAGCGTCAGCGTCGTCAGCGTAGGTGCCGATCTCCTTGTTCTCATAGGTCCACTTCACGGAAGGACGGCCGAAGTCGTCATCCGCGCCGTCGGCCTTGACCAGGTCGCCGTCGTACAGATCCTCACCCAGCTGGATGGTGTACTTGCCGTCCACCTTGGTGCTGTCGATCTTGGCGTACTTGCTGTCGGTGCCGGTGCGGGAATCATAGGTAGCCTTGCCGCCGGAGATGACGATGTCACCCACCTGCACGTCGCTGCCGTTCTTCTCAGCCTTAACCAGATCAGCCTCCAGGGCGTTCAGGACCATCTGAGCCACGTCGTTGCGGGTCAGGGCCTCCTTGGCGCCGGTGGCAACACCGTCGAACAGGCCAGCAGTGCTGCCGTTCTTGGTGGTCTCAACCAGCCAGTCAGAGCCGAAGTCGGCGCTGTACTGGAAGTAGCCCAGAGCCTTCAGCAGCATCAGGGCAGCCTGACCGGTGGTAACGGTGTCGTTGCCGCCGTAGGTCACCTTGTCATAGCCGCTGGTGATGCCGTTGGTGTAGC
>ENA-ORUF01000325-ORUF01000325.1-human-gut-metagenome-genome-assembly--contig:-NODE-325-length-71325-cov-5.660699_pt1 | contig 71325 bp, 53 predicted proteins | sample MGYA00242077_ERZ509203 | MGnify/ENA primary metagenome ERZ509203 (study PRJEB26280, sample SAMEA2338834) | human gut metagenome | biome: human gut; feature: human-associated habitat; material: faeces... | reverse complement strand
ACCGGCCACGCAAAACCCTCGGGTTCATGAAACCAAGCGAGAAGATCATCGAACTGCTCGACGCCGCGTGATAACCTCAACAACCGACAACGTGACCATGGAAGGCCGCTCAAACCTCAGGTGTTGCAACCACCACTAGAATCCGCCTACGATTTCATAATCATTTCCGATGTGAATAAGTTCACGGATCAAGACCGCAATCATCGGCAATCCCACCAGCGAAGTGGCGTTATAGTAGCGCTGTCGGCGTCGACAAGAGCTGGAACGCTGATAGAATGCACACCAACGATGTTCAGTGAATTGTTCGCATGTTCACGAACAGTCCTGCATGATGTGCCTTGAGTGAGCGATGCGGCTCTTGTTCAGGCCGGCAGGTCATCGTACAGCCAGTTACGAAAGGATCCTACCGAATGGCAAGGTTTACCGAGAATCGTTGGACCAGCGCAATCATCCCCGCATTGCTGATTCATATCCCAATCGGTACCGTCTACTGCTGGAGCGTGTTCAAGCAGCTCATCGCCGACAGGCTCAACGCCAGCCCGGCCTCCGTGGAATGGGGCTTCTCGCTCGCCATCTTCTTCCTCGGCATGTCAGCCGCATTCGCCGGCCCCATGGTGGAGAAGAACATCAAGAAATCCGCACTCGTCTCCATGGTCTGCTTCGTGGTCGGCTTCGCCGGCACGGGCGTGAGCATCGCACTGGGATTCCTGCCGGGTGTGTTCATCTGCTACGGCGCGATCATGGGCATCGGCCTGGGCGTCGGCTACCTGACCCCGGTCAAGAACCTGATGCTCTGGTTCTCCGATAACAAGGGCCTCGCCACCGGCATCGCCGTCGCCGGCTTCGGCCTGGCCAAGGCCATCGCCAGCCCGTTGATGGAGTACCTGATCGGCACGGTGGGGCTGGTCAACATGTTCTTCATCCTCGCCGTGATTTATGCGGTGATGATGTTCTTCGGTTTCCTGCTCATCAAGCGTCCGGCTGACTGGGTCTACGATCCCGCGACCTCGCATGTAAGCCGCGCGGAGATTCTCAGGAAGCCCGTGTTTTGGGGCATCTGGATCGCCTTCTACATCAATATCACCTGCGGCCTGGCGCTTATCAGCCAGGAGAAGGACATCCTGCACGATGTGCTCAAGGCCTTCCCGCAGTATGCCGGCCTGAGCCCCGCCAAGTTCGCCGCCGCCATCGCCGGCATCATCGGCTTGGTGCTCGCCGTGGACTCCGTGTTCAACACGGCCGGCCGCGTGGGCTTCTCCACGCTCTCCGACCACCTGAAGCGCCGCGAGACCGTCTATCAGGTGATCTTCATCATGTCGATCGCGGTATGCCTGCTGCAGATCTTCACCAACAGCATCAACAATGCGCTGTTGTGGGCCGTGCTGGCCATGCTGTTCCTCATCAACGCTGGCTACGGCGGTGGTTTCTCGACGCTGCCGGTGCTGCTCGACCAGCACTTCGGCACCAAGACCGTCTCCACCACGCACGGTCTCGCGCTGAGCGCCTGGGCGTTCGCCGTCCTGTCCGGCAACCAGCTGGCCTCGTTCGTGGTCACGCACACGCCCGATCAGGCCCATCGCTACGCCGCGCTGATTCCGGTGCTCACCGGCCTGTTCGCCTTGGCTCTGATCAGCATCAGCCTGGTCAAGTATCTCGGCGGCAGGAACGGCGAGGGCAAGAGATCCATCGGGGCCTGAACCGTAACGCAAGGCGGAGGGCTTCAGATACTGAAAGTAAATCACTTTCCTGAATCGCCCCGGACAGTATTCGTCCAAGAACGAGGTAACTGCCCACATCCGCGACAATAGACTCTCATAGTTGACTGATCCGGGGGCCTGCGCCTAGCGGGCCCCCTTATTGATGCCGTGTGGCGCGTCGAAAGCACCATGTCCGCCGGCCACGGTCAACGAAGTTCTAACATGTTAACGGAGTATTCTAACATGTAAGAATTATTGAAAGGGGATGAAAGGACAGCGCCGGGCACAGCGCCCACTATGCGCCGAGCAATGTCAACATCTGCGGGACACTCTTCTTGCCGAATTCGACCTTCTGCTCGCCGCCGGGATGGTTGATGACGATGCAGGGAACGCTCATCGCGCCATACTGGTCCTTGAGCTCGGGGAAGTGCGCGACGTCGTAGGCTTCGGCACGCACGTTCGGGTTCAGCGACGCGATGCGCTGCGCGGCCAGTACGGTTTCCGGACACATCGTGCAGGTGAGCGAGACGAGGATCATCACGTCGATCGGCGTGTCAATGGCCTCGGCGCGAGCCTTGAGGTCATCGTCCAGAGGCTGGCCCGGACCCGCGGCGTTGTACAGGCCGAGCACGAACGAATTGAACTCGTGACCGGACGGTACACCGTGGAAGGCCAAGCCGGTGAACAGCAACGTACCGGCGTCGGAATTCTCGGCCGGCACGCACATGCGCACGACCGGCCGCGCAGACGGCAGCACCCCTGATACGTCGAACTGCGCGCGACCGGAATCATCCAGCGAACCATATACCGGCAGTTCGGCGCCATCCGGCAAGGTGACGGCCAACGGCTCGCCGACCGTCAACGACGTTGGCGCGCTGGAACCGTCCTCAGCGGTGATCACGCCCGCCGCATCGACCGCGACCGAATTCAGTTTGCCGTTCGACAGCGCCACCATCTCGCCGATGAATCCCTGCAACTCCGTCGACAATGGCGTATCGTCCAGTTCGAGGACGAGCGTGACCGGGCGGGTCATACGGCCAAAGACCACGCCGAGCTGCTGCTTGATGGCGGCGGAGAAGAACTCGCCGGGCTTTTTGGCGGCGGCCGTCGCGGCGGCGGTATCGGCGCTGCGCTTGGCAGGAGCCGGGGCGGGCGTGGTGCCGGCAGTGGCAGCACTATTGGCGGCAGCCGCGGTCTGCGCTTCGGCCTGCTCATATGCGGATGCGGTCGGGCGAGGCGGCACAAGACCGGTCTTCTCGCTCATCTGCTTGGCGTACCGTTCCAGTTCCACTGCGACGATGGCACCGTCGGCGGTGGCGGTGACGACCTGACGCAGGTTCTTGACGCGCAGGTCACCGGCCGCGTACACGCCCGGCACCGAGGTCTCGAGGTATCCGCGCGTGACCACGTAGCCGTGGTCGTCCAGTTCGACGACACCGCGCACGAGCTCGGTGGCCGGCACGTATCCGGCGAACACGAAGACACCAAACGTGCCGTCGTCGGATGGCTTCCACGATTCCGTCTCACCGGTTCGGCGGTCGAGGATCGTCGCCTCGCGCAGCCCGCCCTTGCCGGCGGTGACGCCTTTGAGCTCGACGTTGTAGCGCACGTCGATTTTCGGGTTGTTCTTGGCTTCGGCAGACACCGCCGCGTCGCAGGTGAAGTCCGGTTCGCGGACGAGCACCGTGACTTTGGAGGCGTATTTGGTCAGGAACACGGATTCCTCTGCCGCGGCGAAACCGCCGCCGATGACCAGCACCTCCCTGCCGGTGAAGAATTCGCCGTCGCATGTGGCGCAGTAGGCCACGCCGCGGCCAGCGTACTCGGCCTCGCCGGCGAAACCAAGCTTGCGTGGGCTGGCTCCGGTGGCAATCAGGATGCCGAACGTTTTCAGGTCACCGCGCGACGTGTGCACGGTCTTGATGTCACCGTTCACGTCAAGGCCGGTAGCCTCGGCTGAGAGGAATTCCGCGCCGAAATCCTTTGCCTGGTTGCGCATGGTCTGTGTGAGCGCACGACCGGACGTACGGCCGACGCCCGGGTAGTTGACGACTTCGTCGGTGATGGTGATCTGCCCGCCGAAATCATCCTTTTCGAGAATCAGCACGCGATAGCGGGCGCGAGCGAGATACAGGCCGGCGGTGAGTCCCGCAGGGCCGCCACCGATGACAACAACGTCATACAGATCGCTTCGGTTGATCTGGGTCATGATATGGAACTCCTTACATATGCATATGCCCCTGCCGGCGGGGCTCCCGCGAAGCGGGTGGGGTAGTTCGCCTATCACCGCGACCACCCCCAGTCGGCTGTCGCCGCCAGCACCCGCCAGCGGGGGTGGAGAGGCCACTCGCCTTACATCGCTACCCGCCAGCGGGGGCGAGAGAGTTGGCGATCCCCAGCCAACTCTGACCGCTACCGACAGCCCTCCAGCCCCTGCAATCAGGGACGGCCTCCAGCCGCAGCCTGTTGTGCTTGCCTGTCGGCTCGCCTTCGCCTACAAACAGCTCTGCTGTTTGCTTGACAACTCAGCCCGTCAGTGAGGCGGGAAATCAGAGGAGACCGACGAGGTCGAGGCTCGGCTCGATGGTCTCCTCGCCGGGGGTCCACTTGGCCGGGCACACCTGGTCGCCGTGCTCGTAGACGAACTGCGAGGCCTGCACGCGGCGCAGCAGCTCGTCGGCGTTACGGCCGACGTTGGAGGAGATGACCTCGTAGGCCACGACCTTGCCCTCCGGGTTCACGATGAAGTCACCGCGCTCGGCCACGCCGTCGGCCTCGTTGTAGGTGTCGAGGTCCTTCGCGAGCAGTGCGGTGGGGTCGGCAAGCATCGGGTACTGGATCTTCGCGATCTTTTCGTTGGCGTCGTGCCAAGCCTTGTGCACGAAGTGGGTGTCGCAGGAGACCGAGTAGATCTCGCAGCCGATCTTCTTGAAGTCCTCGTACTTGGCAGCGAGATCCTCCAGCTCGGTCGGGCACACGAACGTGAAGTCCGCCGGGTAGAAGAAGAACACCGACCAGTGACCGAGCACGTCCGCCTTGGTCACCTCATGGAATTCGTTGTTCTGAAAAGCCTGCACCGTAAAATCAGTGAGTTCATGCTGAAGCAGTGTCATCATCGTTCCTTTCCACGCAATCCGGTCATTGCGTCTCCCCATCGTAACGTCAAGCGGCTTTCGCCGATACGGACGCACGAGGGTTTCTTCATGACAATCATCACAGTTTGCGCTCACAAACCGGTAAAAACAGCCGCGCCCGATCCGCGGTTTCGCTATGAGCAGAGGTGATGAACGTTCCTTGGATATTTCATACTTATCAAACAGGTTTCCGCTATGCTCACACATACAGGCACATACACGCCGACCCGACGCGAACCTGGGACTCGGAACGGAGATGTCATGGCAGAGGAAGACCCGGATCAGGAATCCACCGCGAACTCGACGCTTAGCCGCATGCTGGCGGGAAACCGGCGATTCGCCGAAGGGCACAGCGAGCACCCGTGGCAGGACATGCAGACCCGCGAATCACTGATCGACCGGCAGAACCCCGACGCGGCGGTATTGTCATGCTCCGATTCGCGCGTTCCGCCGGAAATCATCTTCGACGCGGGGCTCGGGGACCTGTTCACGATCCGCACGGCCGGGCAGATCATCGACGACGCGGTATTGGCATCGCTGGAATATGCCGTGGATCATCTGCACGTCAGCCTGCTCATGGTCATGGGTCATGAAGGCTGCGGGGCGGTGGCGCTGGGCGCCGAACAACTTGACGCGCTGATCGCCGACAGCACGAGCGACCCGGAAAGCTCGTTGGAGGCCGCTGATGCGATGGCCGAATTGGATGAGCGCATCGCCAGCTCGGATTCGATTGTGCTGCGCTCGGTCGGCATGTCGGTATGGCAGGCGCGGGAGGCCGAGTTGGATACGAGCGAGGACTTCGAACGCGTACATGTGGCGCGTACCATCGAAGAGCTGGTCACGCGCAGCGAAATCATTCAGGACGCGCTGGCGCATGATCGACTGATGATCGTAGGCGCCCGCTACCAGCTGTCCACCGGCAAGGTCGAGGTACTGAGCTTCTGACGGGAGCGTGACTTATCGCCACATTTCGCGTCACTGTGTGCGGGTAGCGTCACGCTGTGCGGCCCCGCACACAGTGACGCGTCAGTAAAACCCTTATTTCCCAATGGTTATACAATATGCGTCACGCTGCAAGGGCGCACACAGTGACGCACCCCGCACAGCGTGACGCATTCGAGACGCCGCATCCGCAACGGCAACGCGCCGCCCGTTTCGACGTGGCGCGTCCCGCAGGCGTCTCCACCGCCGTCGTCAGCTACGTGCTCAACGGCAGTCCCAAGAAAATCTCACCGGACACCGCGCAGCGGGTGTTCGACGCGGCGCAGTGGCTCGACTACCACCCCAACTCCGTCGCCCGAGCCCTCAAGACCGGCACCACGCACACGCTCGGCGTCATCGTGCCCGACTTCTCGAACCCATACTTCGCCGAATTCACCGACCAGCTCGAAGCCGCTGCATCCAAACGCGAACGGGCGCTGATCATCAACCTGTCGCGAGGCGACCCGCAAGGCGAGCGCCGCCGCATCAACGAACTCGTCGAGCGCAACGTCGACGCGATGTTCGTCTCCTCCGCGCAGACCGATGCCGAACTCGGCGCGCTGTCCGGCCAAAGCCAGCGCATCATCCTCATGGACCATCCCGATCCGGCGCCCAACATGAAATGCGTATCCACCGATTTCCGCGCGGCCGTAGGTCTTGCGGTGCAGCACCTGATCGAGCACGGCCGCACGAACACGGCCATGATCTACGGCAGCGACCCCAATTCCCCCGACTGGCGAGTGCAGGGCTGGAACCAGGCGTTCCGGCAGGCCGGGCTACCCACTGGGCCTATCCGCCGGTCACGGTTCACACGAGAAGGCGGCCACGAAGCCACCGCAGCGCTGCTGGAAAGCGACAACCCGCCAGACGCGATCTTCGCGGCGTCGGACCTTGAAGCACTCGGAGCCCTGCGCGCGATTCACGAACGCAGCCTGCGCATCCCCGAAGACATCGCCGTCATCACCTTCGACGGCACCGTCGAATCCCTGTATGCGTGGCCGCAACTGACCACCATCAAGCAGAACACCGCCGAGCTCGTCACCAGGCAGTCCTGCGGATGCAAGTGACCGGCCGGCAAGTCGCAGCGAACGGTTCTCAATAAGAAAGGTGCGAGGATTTCTCACATTTGCGCACAAGCGCACAAAACCATAAAGGGCGGCATCTCGGGACTTTGTCGATTTTGATGTTCGTTTCGGGCGTAGGCAGGCTCGCACCTTTCTTACTGAGAATGATTCGCTGCGACAATTGACGTGCCACCCCCCTACAGTAGAGTCCATGTCACTTGGTTTAAACATCCTTCTGATCTTCATATTCCTAGTGCTCGGATCCATCTTCTCCGGCACCGAATTGGCCTTGGTCTCCCTGCGCGGATCCCAGATCGATCAAATGGAACAGGAGGACGCCCGTGGCGCACGTGTGGCGGCAATCGCACGCGACCCCAACAAGTTCCTGTCCACCGTGCAGATCGGCGTGACGCTCTCCGGCTTCCTGTCCGCATCGTTCGGCGAATCGTCGATTTCGCCGTTCATCGTGCCCGTCGTGAAAAGCTGGGGCGTGCCGGCGAACATCGCCGCACCGCTGACCACCATCGTGCTGACGCTGATCATCTCGTACTGCTCGATAGTCATCTCCGAAATGGTGCCGAAGCGCATCGCCATGCAGCGCACCGAACAGATCGCCCGCGCCGTAGTGCCCGCGATAGACGTGTTCGCCAAGGTCTGCAAGCCGATCATCTGGCTCATCGGCAAGAACACGAACGGTATCGTGCGCCTGCTCGGCTTCGACCCGAACGAGACCGAAAGCGAGGTCTCCGACGAGGAGCTGCGCGTGCTCGTCAACACGAACACGTCGCTGAGCAAAGACGAGCGCACGATCCTCGACGACGTGTTCGACGCGTCCGAGACCATCGTCGCCGAGGTCATGCGTCCGCGCGCCGATGTCGTGTTCCTCGACGGTTCGCAGAGCATCAAGGACGCGGCGGCGTACGTGCGCGAGATGCCGTACTCCCGCTATCCGGTGACCGGCAGGGATTTCGATGACGTGATCGGCTTCGTGCATGTGCGCGACCTGCTGGACGTGCGCGACCCCAACGCAACGACCGTGGCCGACGTGACGCGAGAAGGCATTTCGCTGCCCGGCACGTCCAAGCTGCTGCCGAGCCTCGAACTGCTGCGCAAGCGCGGCATCCACTTGGCCGTGGTCATCGACGAGTACGGCGGCACCGACGGCATCGTGACGCTGGAGGACATGACCGAAGAGCTCGTCGGCGACATCCGCGACGAATACGACCTGCCCAGCGAACCGGGCGGCGAGCGCAAGGAGCAGCCCGCATTCGTGAGCGGCGTCGCCACCATCGACGCGAGCATGACCATCGAGGACTTCGCCGATCTGACCGGCATCGAACTGGAGGACGGCCCGTACGAGACCGTCGCCGGCTATTTCCTCGCACACACCGGCAAGATGGGTGCCGAGGGCGATGTGCTGCACTCCGACGACGGGTACGACATGACCGTCACCAAGGTCGACGGCCGCCGTATCGAAACCATCGAGGTGCGCAAGGCCGGCGCCCCTGACCACGCGCCGGTTTCCGCCGAATAGCGCGGCACGGGCGGGAGGTCGCCGGCCATTGCCGATCATCGGCGCTGCGAGGAAATCCACCAGTTGATGATCGAACCGGCTGCGACCAGCAGAGCGCCGCACCAGAACGGCAACGTCAAAGACAACCCCAGCAATACCGCGCTGGCTGCCGTGGACAGCACGGGCGTGGCGTAAGAGGCCATCGCAAGCGTGCTCATGCTGCCGCGCAAGATTCCATAGCCCCAGCAGGCGTATCCGCCAGCGATGACCGCCGCGGCCGTCACCACAGCCAAGTAGCCCCAAACCGACGGCGCGGCAGACGGCCAACCTTGGCCGGAAGCGAAGTGGATGATCCACAGCTCCACGGCCACAAAGGGGAAGAATACGGACGTACCGTCGAATCCCTTGGACAGCGCGGGCGTGAACACCGCATACACCGACCATGCGAGCGCGCCCGCAAATGCCAGCAGATACGGCAATGGATTCGCCGCGACATGCCCTGCGGCGAGCGCCCAGTCCAAGCCGCTGTTGCCGCCGACCGCCAGTATCACGCCGGCGGTGGCGACGACAGCGCCAGGCAATACGCGGAGCACAGCGCGGCCACGAGAATGGCGGGGCGGCTTGCCTGCGCTGCAGTTTGTGCCGCACTGGACCGAGTCATCTTGAGCCTGCGCGTCACTGGGCGCTGCGGGTTCCCGTCCTATCCCCTCGTTCCGCGCCGAACGCTTCTCGCCGCTCGGTACGAATGCCGCCGCCAGCAACACCATCATTGTAGGCCACAGGTAGTTCACCAGACTGACCTCCACCGACGAGGCCGCCGAAGACGCCAGCCCGATCGACAAGGAAATCGACGACTCATAGAACACGAACAGCAGGCCGCCGACGATCAGATACGTTCGCGGATACTTGCGCAACGGTGCCGGCCGGCGAAAAACCAGCAGCAGCACCGCGCCGCAGGTGTATATCAACGCCGATCCCAGCGTCGCGCCGAACGCATCGGCGACCACGCGAACCAGCCCGGTCATCAGACTCCACAGCAGAATCGCCATCAGACCAATCATGGTAGCCTGCACGGATGGGCTGGGGCTCCGGCCGGCCTGGCCAGCCACATCGCGACGCGAATCAACCATATCTGCACGCTCCTTTTCGCCGCGGGGTCCCGGCTGTTTACTCCAGTGTGTCCGCCGGCACCGACGCGGATGACGGCGAGTGGCGACTGACCGCACTGACTGACGCGAATTGACCTGCCGTATTGTACCTGCTGAATGTGCAGCTACGTCCAGTCACGCCGTCTGCCGTGTTTCGTGTTGCCCCGCTGCACATGCCTTGCCCAGTCGCACCGCCGCATGTCCCATCTCTCAGCCCAGTCCGTGCCACACCAGCGTAAAACGGCCCGAAATCGCATTGTGTGGCACACTGATTCCACCCGACCTGTACCGCTGATGAACATCAGCCTACGTTTCTGTTACGTCGCTCACTGTGAGCGATAACTATGCTGGCGGCTGACACATCGCGCAGGCTTCATCGATAAACTGGAGGGTGACTGATATCCCAGAAGAAAGGAACGAATATGACACTTGCATTCGTTGTGCCGGGACTGGACGAAGCCGCCTCCGAGAAGGCCATTGCCATTCTGCAGAACCGACTGAGCCAGGAGCAGGAGGCCGCGCTGGTCCTGAAGCACGCTCACTGGAACGTGACCGGGCCCAACTTCATCGCCGTGCACGAGATGCTCGACCCTGAGGTCGAGGCAGTGCTCGCGCAGGCCGATGAGACCGCCGAACGCATCGCCACGCTGGGCGGCACGCCTGACGGCCGCGCCGATGCCATCACCCGCAACCGCACCTGGAAGCCGTTCGACGTCGACGGTCGCGCCAGCACCGAGAAGTACCTTGAGGCCCTGATCGAGTATTACGACGCATTCATCGCCGATGACCGCAAGGCCATCGCCGAGCTGGACGAGCTGGACGTGATCAGCTCCAACATCATCCAGGACCACGTGCAGGAGCTTGAGAAGTTCCAGTGGTTCATGCGTTCGCATCTGGCGTGACGCGATAAATCGCGGCAGACAGCAGGCAGCATGCATGGCGGGTGAATGCCCGCTCCCATGCACACCGGCATGGTCTGACGCAAAAGATGCACATCAATGATGGCGACGGTTCAGTGGCAATGCTGAGCCGCCGCCATCATTTGTTTTGCTGCCGCGACATGTCGGCCAGCATGTTTCACGATATGTTTCACAGCAGTACGCGCTTGTTGAGTTCACGGCGCAGCTCACGCCAGCTCGGCAGATAAGCGCTCATCCGCCGCTGAAAATCAGCCCCGTGACCATTGGCCCACAGATGGGTCATTTCATGGACGAGAACGTACTCCAAAAATCGAGGCTCCATCAGACCAAGCTGAAGATTCAGCCGGATACGCCCGGTTTTCGGCGTGCATGACCCCCAGCGCGACGTCATGACCCGCAAGGTGACATGGCTCGGCGAACGCCCGACGATGGGCGCCCACTTGCGCAACAGCCCCGGAAGCGCGGCATCGATCGCGGCCGCGGCGGCATGTTTGCGCTCATCGGTCCACATGGCCGAACGGTCGAACATGGGGAGCTGCGGCTGATCGCCGCCCCGGCGGCCATCGACGCCGGCATGCCCTCCATCACCGGCGGGAGCGCTGGGGAGGGGCGTCAACGTCTCGGCCTGCCGCAATGACATCCGTCGGGCCTCGGCCATACGCCGCTGCTGTTGCACGATCCACGAGTACCGTTCATGAGCGAAACCAATGATCTGACGCTGGCTCATGCGCATCGGCGCCGACACCTCGACGGTTCCCAGAGGCGGCTTGATACGCAGATAGAGGTTCTTGATGCGCTTGCGCGTCACATGCAATTGCAGGCCGTCCACCTCAAGCACGGTCGACGCGGCGGCGGTTGAGGCGGACGCGGGTGCTTTTCGGGCATGACGACGCTGATTGGGCAATGGCATACGAGCCATTGTCGCAGACGCTGTCCCCAGTCAGCATGAGGCAAGGAATACAACGCCCCCGCTGGCGGGGGCCGCCGCGCAGCGACTGGGGGTGGTCTGACCAGCCACTGCACAGAACCACCCTCAGTCTCGCTGCGCTCAACAGCTCCCGCTAGCGGGAGCACAATACTGCGCACTCCGCGAAACCACCCGCGATCTCACGCCTTCACACACACAAAAACGGGAGCGCGAGGGCACTCGCACCCTCACGCTCCCGCATAATCGCTCAGCGGCGGCGGAACAGTATCACGCTTCCGCAGCGGCCTTCTTGGCGGCGCGAGCAGCGGCCTTGGCGGCCTTCTCCTCGGCCTTCACCTGCTCGATGTACTCGGCGTGCTTGGCACCCGGAGTCCAGCCGGTGTTGACGACCTTGACCTGCCAGATCCACGCGGCGGCGAAGAGCACCGCGGCAAAGATCAGCAGGCAGATGGCGCCACCGACAGGACCGAGGTGAGCCATGTTGCCGGTAATCGTACCGAACCAGCAGAAGTCGGCGTCACCGAAGGTGGAGTTGGCCAGACCGAAGCTGCCCATCACGGTCATCAGCGCGGCCGGCAGGAAGGTAATCAGCAGGCCGTTGATGAACGAGCCGACAATGGCACCGATACGACCACCCGTGGCGTTGCCGAACACACCAGCACCACCACCATCGAAGAAGTGAGGCACCATGCCGGGCAGGATCAGCGCGACGCCCCAGACCGGGCCGAGCCACACGGCGATGATCGCCAGAGCCACCAGGCCACCGACGAAAGAGCCGAGGAAGCCGATCAGCGAAGCATTGGCGCCATACGGGAACACGATCGGGATGTCCAGCGCCGGGCGGGCGCCGGGCACGACCTTGTTCGCAATGCCCTGGAAGGCGGGGACGAGTTCACCGAGGATGATACGAACACCGTAGAGGATGATGCTCACGCCGATGCCGAACTGCAGGGCCTGCGCGAACGCGGCCATGAAGAACGAACCGTAGTTGTCGGGGTTGGTGGAGAAGATCTTGAACGCTTCCTTGGCCGGCAGCACGATGGCGGCCCACACGGAGAAGACCAGGTACAGCACGACCATGAGCAGCGTGGTGGAGACCATGGAGTCACGCAGGAAGCTCAGGCCCTTCGGGAAGTTGATGTCTTCAGTGGACTTCGACTTCTTGCCCACGCCGGCGCCGACAGCACCGGAGACAATGTAGCCGAGGGTGTTGAAGTGGCCGATCGACAGCTTGTCGCTACCGGTCACCCTGTTCATGAACGGCTGCGCGAACGCCGGCATGACCACCATGATCACGCCCATGAGGATGGCGCCGATGATCACGATGAGCAGCTGGTGGTCCGTGCCGAATCCCACGGACAGCACCACGGCCAGCATGGTGGACATGAACACCATGTGGTGGCCGGTCAGGAAGATGTATTTCAGCGGGGTGAACCGCGCGAGCAGCAGCATCACGATGAAGCTGAGCACGATGATGTACGCCGAGGAGGCGCCGTACTGGCTGGACGCCTGCGCGGTGATGACCTCATTGGTGGGCACGACGCCGTGCGCGCCGGTGGACTTGAGCACCAGGTCGCCGAACGGGGCCAAAGCCGAGGTGACGACGGTAGCGCCGGCACCCAGGATCAGGTAGCCCATGGCCGCCTTCAGGGCGCCCGACACGACCTGCCCGGCGCTGCGCTTCAGTGCGATCAGGCCGATGGCCGCGATGATGCCAATCAGATACGCCGGCACATTCAGTATTTCCTGGCTGATGAAATTCAGCACTTGAACGACAACGTTCATGGATTCCTTCTTTTCTTGTCATGGTTTCTGGCCGACATCTCACGCCGGCCGTAACGGGGAGCGTCTCAGTCGGCGTACTTCTCCAGCACCGACTTAATCTCGTCGGTGTCCATGAAGTTCGTGATGACTTCGACGGGCGTGGTGGTGCCTTCCAGCTCGGGCGCGAGCTCGGCGGAGGTGAGCACCAGATCGTTCATGTTGGCGGTTCCCTTGGCGCTGCCCGCATCGGAGGTGGTGACATTGACATCGACGCCAAGGTCGGCCGCGACCGATTCGACATTGACCTTCAACAGCACCGATGTGCCGATGCCGTTGCCGCATACGCAGAGGATGTTCATGATTCCCTCGTTTCTTTCGTTGGAATGACTGCCGCGCAGCCATTGGGTTTCAGTTATTGGATTCAGTTATGGAAGTGTGGGTGTGCCGCTCGCCGGCGGCCCGGCCCGGGTTGCGCCGCCCTGCTATTGATGCAGGATGTCGCGGATGGCTTCCGGCGTGGGGGCCGTGGCGAGCGCCGCGGTCTTCTTGGGATTGATCAGGGCCGAGGCGATGGCGGACATCACGGTGATGTGCTCGTTCTCGTCATGACCGGCCAGACCGATGACCAGCGATACCGGGTCGTTGGCCTTGTTGCCGAACTTCACCGGCGTGGACAGGCGCACCCAGCTCAGGCCGGTCTTCAGCACGGCCTCGGACGGGCGGGAGTGCGCGAGCGCGAGACCCGGGGCGATGACGATGTACGGGCCCATTTTCTCGACCGTCTCGATCATCTGATCCGTATACGCGTCGGTGGTGAAACCAGCCGCCACCAGTCCTTTGCCGGCAAGCCGGATGGCATCTTTCCAATCGGTGGCGGGAACGTCGAGCAGAAACGCGCTGTCCGGCAGGAACCCGTCAATATCGGCGACCATAGCATCTCCTCCGTGCTGAGCCATCCACCGCTGGATGGGTTGGTGATTTGCTGACACCATCGCGAGCAAATCGTTTCTTTCATCCGTCACTATACACCATAAAATCCGCTTAGTAAACCCGGAAACCGATTTCTCAATTATGTAATGAAATGGTATGATCTATACAGAAACCATTACGTCTGTCCACTGGAAACATTGGCAATAATCACGCCCATACGGCATCGCGGCGACCAATGAGCGCAATGTGCGTTCATGTATCCTATATACAACGGGCAGCGACGCGGTGCCCGGCAGAAGTAATCGAAGCAGACAATCCGAGGTGATGAACGATGAGCTCAACGAGTTCCATCACCGACGTCGCCGCATTGGCGCGCGTATCCAAAGCCACTGTCTCCCGCGTTCTTTCAGGGCGCCGCACCAAAGACGACAACATCGCGAAACGCGTGCGGGACGCGGCGGAACAGCTCAACTATCAGGCCAACTCCGCCGCCAGCGCACTGCGCAGCGACACGACCAATACCATCGGCCTCATCATGCCCGGCCCGACCGACCCTCTGGCAGCCCGACTGCTCGCGGAGTTGGAGCCCGAAGTCAACCGCTCGGGACGCCAGCTGCTGCTGGGCCTCGGCGACGACCAGCGAACCCAGACGGAACGCATCGAAGCCATGCTCGCCCGCCGGGTCGACGGGCTGGTGGTCATGCCGCCGCAAGACGCCAACACCGCAGCGTTCCTGGATGACTACATCGGCATGACCTCGCTGGTTCAGGCGTTCGGCCACTCCACGTCCTTCCACGTGAACTGGGTTGGCGTCGACGAAAGCGCCTCCATGAAGCTGATGCTTTCGCACCTTGCCGAGTACAACGCCGACTCCATCGCATTCCTCAGCGGCAACGTCAACTCCGCCAGCGCCGCCGAGCTGTTCGCCACGTTGCAGACGTCAACGAGGGTCATGAACCTGATGACTGAACCGGGTTGGACCACGTTCGGCGACAATTCCGCGAAGCGCGGGTATCACGACGTTATGAGACTGTTCGGGGACAAGGGCAACCGCCCGAACGCGCTCATCTGCGCCACCGACGATGTGGCGATCGGAGCGCTGATGGCGCTGAACCAACTGGGAATCCGTGTGCCGGACGAGGTCAAGGTCATTGGGTCGGGCGACTCCCCCGCGGCGGCCATCGCCGACCCGCCGCTCTCGTCGATTCTCCCGCCGTGCCGGCTCATCGCCCATGAAGCGCTGCGACTCATCAGCGTCAGTGCCAGCAGCAAACACTGGCTTCCGGCGCACACCGCGTATCCGCCGCAGCTAGTGCAGCGCGAATCGACCAGCGGGCCGCGATTCGGCTCCAGCGACATGGCGCTGCCCGACGACGAGAGCTGAAAACTCGATGTCGGTGCCCTGAGCGGCACGAATATTGCGCGAAAGGCGTGGATTACACGGCTATCTGCATTTCGAGGGGGGTGATTTCGACTTCCCGAACATCTATCTACGTTTCAAGGGGTTGGTGACCAAGTAGGAACACTGCTAGAACCGCGTCATTCCAATAAGTGAATGGCTCATATACCTCGGATGCCTCTGTGCCGCAACCCCTTGAAATGCAGATAGATGTTCCGGCGACCGAAAATCAACCCCTTGAAGCGCAGATACCCGGCAAGCTCGCCTGTCAGGACCTGAAAAACGCCACTGCACGAGGCGGCGACGCCTTGCGGCACAACGAAATGCCGGATCTCACATATGAGACCCGGCATGGATCGCATGTTCGCGCCGTCTCAGCCAGCGAGCGCCGGCACGGCAACAACGACCGGCTCATGCCACTACCGCGCGACGCCCCGCCTCTGATGTGCGCTTGGGCTTATGAACGCAGGGCGTCGGCACAGCGCCACACGATGGAGGCGATGCGGGCCAATTCCGATTCCGCGCTGACAGAACGCCACAAGTCGCAGTAGGTCTCGAACCAGCGCTCCAGACCACGTGCCACTCGAATCGAGACATCCTGCACGTCTTGCGGCCCTGCGGAAGAGCCTGCGTCCGGTTCGATCAACCCGGCCGACGCGCGGGCGATATCGCCGGCATCGACCGTGATGACGTCATGCCGCCGCGCAAGGCACAAGCCGACCAAGTTGAACCAGCGCTGCCCCTCGATGGCGGCCAGCATAGCCGGCACATCACGCCGAGCCGCACCCAAACGCGATGCGCGGCCGGCGGCGGCGCCGAGTCGCATGGCGTCGCACAGCAGCGCCTCGTTCGCCTCGGCCGCGCGGACGATATGCGGCGACAGCCCTTGCAGCATCGTGCGCCGAGCCTCATCAAGATCGGTACTGCCCAGCAGTCGGGCATCCCACTCCCGCCCATATTCCCCGCTGAACCCATGCACGCCGAGATGCATCGCCGATGCGGCATCGCGATTCATCCGTCCGTCGCCTTCATCCAGCTCGCAGTACCAGACCATGTCATCCCAGCCGAACGCCACACGACAGGCGGCATCTCGCAGTGCCTCGACTATGCCGCCCGAACGGTCACCGTATTCGACCTCGGCCACGCGACGGCACATCTCGGCACACGACCCATCGCCGCAGGCCGGCGCGCCCGCAATCGCGTCGGCCGCACCACCGGTGTAATCGTCGCTTTCCGAGCTCGACGGGAGCGGCGCCGGGGAATCCCCGTCCGCGGCGGCCTTGTTCTCGCGGACGACATCGGCGGCGGCATCGGCATAACCGGCAGCAGAGCCTCCTTCGCCGTCGCCGCACCCGGCCTCACCCTGGATATGAGCCATCGGATTCCACGCGCACTGCGCGCCGAATATCATGCCGGAAACCGCCATGCGCGGATCGTTGACATGCCCGTAATCACCCCAGTCGGTCACCAGGTACCCGACCGCACCGTACTTCACGCCGTAGCGCGCGAGTCGGGAGATGTTGTTCCACGAGTCGTCGAGGCGCGGCAGCAGCGCATTCCAGCACCATACCGCCGAGCACACGTACTGCGGGGCCCCGGCCTGCGCGACGAGGCGTACCTTGTCTTCGCCGATGCCCGGCGCGTACAGCCAGTTGAGCAGCGTGACGTTATCCGGCAACAGGCCGAGGATCTGCGGCATCTCCACAGCGATGTCGCCCCAGAACATCGGCTCGCGGCCACGCTCAGACAAGTGACGGCACAGCTGCGATACGAAGTCGGCGTACATCGCGGCCACGCCGCGGCGTTCGGCTTCGGGCTTGGAACGGCCGCGACCCAAGTCGAACGTCTCATCGCCGCAGATGTTGAACTTGCGTGTGCGGAACAGCTGCATGTAAGCATCGATCAGCTTGAACGAGAACGCGAGGGACTCCGGTTCGGTGATGTTGAGCGTGTGGTGACGCTGCCGCTCCACGAAACCGTACCGACGGTCGGCATCCTCGGGGAACTCGCCGAGATGGCGCAGCTCGCGCGTGCGCATCGCCATGTACTGGTGTCCGAAAGTCGAGACCGACGGCACCAGCTCGATGCCGAGCCGCGCGCAGTATTCGTCGAACGCGATGATGTCGGCGGGCTTGAGCGGGCTGGTGCCGCGCCAAGTCTCGCTCAGATCGTCGAACATGAACGTGTGCTCGATGTATAGCTGAAGCTGGTTGTACTTGTACAGGCACAGCCGGTCGGCCCATGTTTTCAGCCAGTCGAGCGTGGGGACGCGGCCGCGCGTGGCGTCGAGATAGTAGCCGCGGACCTTGTACGCCGGCTTGTCCGCGATGACGAGTCGAGGCAGCGCCGGCGCGCACTGACGGATGATCTGGCGAAGGGTCTGCACGCCGTTGCGCACGCCTTCCGTATCGCCGCCGACGACGTCTATGCCGGAGCTTGCGATGGTCAGGCGGTATTCCTGCGGCTCCAGGGATGAGGGGTCGAGTCTCAGTGTGATGAACGACTTCCAGCATGAAGCGTGTGGCGGAACCGGGTGCGCAGTCGCGGCATTTGGCGCGGGCAGTCCGGCCACCATGACATCGCTGGCGATGTCCCAGCGCAGGCCCGTCGCCGCTTCGATATCATCGGCAAGCTGGGTCGGGAAAACGCCGGCGATGTCATCGATGTCGCGATCTTCCGAGATGCGGCCTACGAGCGGCAACGCGACGGGTACCGGAGCTCCGGCATCATCCGAATCGGCGGCCTCCCCGTTCAATGTCACGGATTGCGGTTCCGGAATGAGATCGAATGACATGTCTTCATCGCCACAACAGTATCGATACTGCACTGTACACCCTTTCGTCGCAGGAAGTCGGTCTGGCCGCCGATGCGCCAGACATCACCATAGCCATCACCTACAGTAACCCATGTCCCTTATCGGCGCACCCGCGATTGTCGGCGCAGGAAGCCATGTGAAGACACACAACGACGAGAACGACACGCCGAAAGCCACAAAAACCGACTGGATTTGACACATACGGCAATTCTGGTATTCTGGTTCATCGTGCGCTTTTGAAGTGTATGGATCGGGCCCGTAGCTCAGGTGGTTAGAGCGCATCCCTGATAAGGATGAGGTCGGAGGTTCAAGTCCTCCCGGGCCCACAGAAAAATTGCAGCGGCTACTTCAGCCGCTCTTTTTTTCTCACTGACAACGCCGCAACGGCGGAATCACGGGGCTATAGCGCAGCTGGTAGCGCATCTGCTTTGCAAGCAGAGGGTCGCCGGTTCGAACCCGGCTAGCTCCACTCTCAGAACCCTTGGAATCAAGCTGATTCTAAGGGTTTTTCTATTTGCATTTTCTGCTCGTTTCCATCTCGAATCAGCCAAAATCGTCAGGGCTAATGGCACGCGGATGGCACAGAGCCGGCTCTCACCGGTTCAGCGCCCCGCCATTACTTGCATCACGGAATCGCATTGATAGAATTGAGCAGACCTTCACACAGAGGCAAGGCTCACCCCAACGATCACATGGCAGTGATCCCCGAAACAGAAGCAGAGAGCATGTAATGACGCATATCACATCACACCGTCGGAGCGGCAAACCCTGGCGCTCAATCATGGCGGCCATCGCCACAGCAGCGATGGCGCTGTCGCCGGGAGCCGCAGCCTATGCGGCCGACGCCGACGCCACCGCACCAGCAACCACCGCGTCCGCAAACCTTCGAGGCGCATGGAACTTCGAGAACACCGCGGCCGGCGACCGCGAAGCGGCCAACAACGGCGGCTCCAGCAGCGCAACGGCCCAACTCATCGGCGACGACATCTCCATCATCGCCGACCCTGCCGGCGTATTCGGCAACGTACTGCACTTCGGCGCGGGCGCGTCCAGCTACATGAAAATCAACCAGTACGTCAACACCGGAGCCGGCAACGCGTCATTCGCGATGTGGTACCGGTACGATACGACGCTCGACCCGACAGGCGACAAGCCTGCGGTGCTGTTGCAGCAGGATGGCGCCGGCCGCTCCCTGCTTACGCTGCGCCCGTCCAACCAGTACCACACGTATGTCAACGCGACCGACGTTCTCAGCAACAATACGGTGGCACGCGGCGGATGGCAGCATATCGCCGTTTCCTTCGACCAGACGAGCCGCAAGGTCAAGTTCTATGTCAACGGCGCGCTCGACAGCGAAAAGAACATGGGAACCTCGGCCGTCAACGCCGTCACCGCGCTGCTGGTCGGCTCGCACAAGAACATCGGCACCATGGACCCGCATTCGATGAAAGGCGATGTGGACGACATCCGCGTATATGATGCCACGCTCACCGACGACCAGGCAGCTGCGATTTACGCAGAGCAGGGCACGGCCCTTGTCAGAAAACAACTCGGCACACTGGTCTCGCAGGCCGACGCGCTGCTGGCCGCGGGAGAGGTCGACGCCGCGTCGGCGCAGGCGCAAGCACTCGCCACGGCAAAACGCAACGCGGTCAACGCCATGAACAACACCTCCGGCAGCGCCGCCGCGCGGATGACGGCGATGAATGCCGCGGGCACGGCGCTCCAGACGGCCATCACCGCGTATCAGGCGCATGTACCGATCACGCTCACGGCCGACCCCAGCACCGTGGAGCGCACGGTCGACAGCGCTTCCATCTTCGGCGTCAATCATCGGTACGCCTTCAACGGGTACGGCAGTTTCGACCCCGATACGATGCGTGTGAAAGACGACTTCACCGCACTGTACAAGCAGGTCGGATTCGGCTCGATTCGCTACCCCGGAGGCACGATTTCCAACCTGTTCAACTGGAAGACCACCATCGGTCCGCGCGCCCAACGGCTCAAGCAGATGCACGGCTTCTACAACAACCCCGGCCAGGGCGGCATCGAACCGAATTTCGGCATCGGTGAAATCGCGACGTTCGCGGACGAGGTCGATTCAGAAATCGTCTATGTGTACAGCCTCGGCCGCGGCAACGCACAGGACGCGGCGGATCTGATCGAATATCTGAACGCGCAGGTCGGCACCAATCCCAACGGCGGCATCGACTGGGCGAAGGTGCGCGCAGACAACGGACACCCGCAGCCGTACAACGTGCGCTATTTCGAAATCGGCAACGAAATGAACCAGGCGTGGGCCAACTCCGACGGCACCGCCTCGCAGGGCTACTGGACCACCGCGGTGAGCGGCGGCAGCGAGCAGGCGTACACGGAGGGCGGCACAGCGAGCTTCACCAAGCAGTACGCCGTGAGCCTGGAGGATTGGAACAAGGCAGCGTCGGTCAGCGACGGCAAGGCCGGTCTGACCCGTTACATGCGCTACGCCAACGTCAACCCGAAAATGAACGGCGACAATGGCGCGATCGTCGACGACCCGTCGTTCGTGGCCGTCAACAAGGGCAGCGTCAGCGTATGGGTCGGCAACGATCAGTCGAACGAACAGTGGCGCATCGTGGACGACTTGGAGACCGCCGGTGCCGGCGACAAAGTCGTGCAGGTCGATTACAGCACGGGCGCGCTGAGGTTCGGAGACGGCGTGCATGGTGCGATTCCGGCCAAAGGACAGCAGGTTTATGTCAGCTACACCGTTGACCGCGACGGGTTCGTCAAGATATCGAAGGCCATCAAGAACACCACCGACCAGATCAACACGGCCGAACAGCGCACGGACGGCACACGGCACACGGCGAACGTGTACACCAGCTACGAGTCCACAGGGTTCATCACCCGCATGGCGAACCTGAACGCGAACCAGTGGTACGACGGCATGACCATCCACCCTTATTCCGGCACCCCCACGGGAGCCACCGCGGGCGCATGGTACGACGACGCGATGAAGAAGGCCGAGACGGCGGGCGTCAACCGCGTCAAGGAGTATGTGAGACTCATGCCGGCAGGCAAGGTGCCGGTCATCAGCGAATACGGCATTTTCCGCGATACCAGCGCGCTGGTCCGGTCGCAATCGCACGCGCTGTACATCGCCAAGGTCGCGCTGGAATATGTTCGGCTTGGCAGCCCCTATATTCAGAAGCACTGCCTGATCGACTGGTACAGTAGCGGCGCCGACTCGCTCGGCCCGACCCAGCAGGCGGTTATTCAGGCCGTGCCGGAAGACGGCGCAAGCACGGTGACGGGCGAGGGGCGGTTTGGGTTCTTCCTGACGCCGAGCGCGTATGCCCTGCAGATGCTCGGCAATGGCATCGGCGACAGCGTGCTGACTTCGACGCTCGGCTCGACGCCCACGTTGGGCAATGGCGCAACGTCTCTGTCTGCTTTGGTTTCCAAGGATGATGATGGCAATCTGCGCGTGATCATCGTCAATCTGGATCGCGCGCTCGGCCGCACGCTGAAGTTGAATTTCAGGCAGGATCTGTCTGGCCGAGTCGCGGATGTGCAGACCATGGACGCAGCAATCAACGCAGAGAACACGTTGGAAAACCAAGATAATGTGACTCCCGTTGACAGCAGCGTCACGTTCGATGCGGCGACGCCGACGGTCACCGTCACGCCGCATTCGTTGACGACGCTGAAGATTCGGCCGCGTGCTGCCGGAACGATCAACGCGGCACCCGTCATCACCGCCAGTGACCGGACCATTACGGTCGGCGACGCTTTTGATCCGCTTGACGGCGTGACCGCGCACGACGCGGAGGATGGCGACATGCCGCTCGCTGCGGCGAATGTGACCGCCGATGATGTGGATCCCGATACTCCGGGAACCTATCACGTCACTATCACCGTCACCGACAGTCAGGGAGCCACTACCTCCAAGACCTTTACGGTCGTCGTGCAGGCGAAGGAAGGTGGGGAGACTCCGGAGCCTGAGCCTGATCCCTCGCCGGGCCCCGAGCCCACGCCGGAACCTGCCCCCAGTCCGGCACCAGACGAGGAGACGGATCAAGCAGCCCACCAGAAGCCGGATGGCAAGACAAATGGGCAACAGGCAGACAACGGCAAAACAAAGTTGTCGCATACTGGTGCCAGCGTCCTGGTCGCGCTGACCTGTACCGCAATGCTCGCCATCGGAGGCGGTCTCATCGCCACATTCCGTCGTAAGCGGAGCTGACGGAGCGCGTGCCCCGCGGTCGAAGGTCGCATGGTCGGCCACCCCCTGGCCGCGGGGCGCATAACCCGTTGTTGCGTCCCTAAGTGCGCGCCACCTATGAGAACGGAATCAGGTGCGATTCGCGACATCAGAGCGTCACGCTGTGCGGGTACCGTCACCGTGCGCGCCCGCACAGCGTGACGCATTCTTCAAGAACCCAGTGATTGCAATGGTTCCGGAATGCCGTCACGCTGTGCGCCCCCGCACACGGTGACGGTACCCGCGCAGCGTGACGCATTATCCCCGGAAAACAGCGAGTTCGCCGACTAGGAGCATGCGATTGCCGGCGCCCAGTCGGCTCGCCGATAGCCACGCCAGCGGTGGTGCGAGTTCTGGTTAGGCTTTGGCCAGTTGGTCGCGGATTTCGGTGAGCAGCGCGATTGTCTGCTGCTCGGCGGTGGGCTCGGGTTCCTTGCCTTCGTCGGCGTCCTCGGCCTCACTTTCCTTGAGCTTCGCCTTCGCCAGCAGCGCATCGGACATGTCACGGAACTTGTTGATCGGCACCAGGATGAAGAAGTAGACGGCGACGGCGATGATGAGGAAATTGAGCAATGCGCCCAGAATCGCACCGACCGACACGGTCGCCCCGTTGAACGTGAACGCAAGCAGACCGTCCATGTTCGGCTTGCCGAAGATCATGGCGATCAGCGGATTGATGAGATGGTTGACGATCGCATTGACGACGGCGGTGACCGCACCGCCCATGACGACGCCGACCGCCATGTCAATCATATTGCCGCGGGAAATGAACTTCTTGAAACCATCGATCATGACGCCTCCTATGGTGAGAGGATTCGCGGGCGCAGGCTCGTGTCCGCGCCCGGATGCGCGGATTGCAACCCGCGCATCTTCACCTCCCAGACTATCGCATCATTCTCGTGGCATTCCGCGGCAGCCCCGCTTCAGGCACGGGTCACGTGGCCGCCGAATTGGGCGCGCATCGTGGAGACCACACGCAGGATGTCGTCGGCGCCGCCGCGCGAAGCCTGCCGGGAGTAAAGCGCCGCCGCGGTGGCCGTCGTGGGGACGCCGAGTTCCAGCGCCGGTTCGACGTCTCGCGAACCGTGGCACGCGAAGTCGCGAAAAGCCTCGAAACAGCCAAAGTCGTCACCGTCCGTCGACGCATCGGGCTCGTCTCCCAACCGGTCGAGGAGTGGGACGCGCTCAGCACTCAGGTCATCCATTGGAAGCTGCACTCCACACACCGTAAGGAGCAGCTGCGCACCCTCACCGAACTGCGCCTCGCCATCGAGCCGGCCGCAGCGACCTCGGCCGCCCGATACGCGCCGATCGACGTGAAATCGCGGCTCCCCCTGCTCGCAGCGGAGCTCCGGCACACCGGCGAGAACGGCAGGCTCGACGAATTCCACAAGCTCGACATCGAATTCCACTCGCTGATCTTGCGCAACAGTGGCAACGAGATGTTCGCTTCCCTATCCACCATCATCGCCACCGTGCTCTCCGGACGCGTCGAACTGCACATGTACCCGCAAAAGCCCAAGCCGGAAGCCCTCGACGCACACGACGCCGTCGCCCAGGCGATCTGGCAGAGCAGTCCGGACAACGCGCGCCAGGCCATGCGCCGCATCGTCGACGAAGTCGCCGAAACGCTGCAGCTCAGCTGACGCACACATCCGCGCCGCATCCTGAGCATTTTCTTGTCGCCCCTTGACACCGCACCTACAATAAAACCGTCTTATTGATAACCCAACCATTAAGGGGAGAATTATGCTCACTGACGAGTACGTGAAGCGCGTCTACGCTCAGGTCGAACAGCGCGACGGCGACCAGCCGGAGTTCCTTCAGGCTGTACGCGAGGTGTTCGAGACCATCCAGCCGGTAGTCGAGAAGCACCCGGAGTACGAGAAGGCAGGCGTGCTGGAGCGCATCGTCGAGCCGGAGCGCGTGGTGAAGTTCCGCGTGGCCTGGACCGATGATGAGGGCAAGGTGCAGGTGAGCCGTGGTTACCGCGTGCAGTTCAACTCCGCCATCGGACCGTATAAGGGCGGCCTGCGCTTCCACCCGACCGTCAACGAGGGTGTCATCAAGTTCCTCGGCTTCGAGCAGATCCTCAAGAACTCTCTGACCACGCTGCCCATGGGCGGCGGCAAGGGCGGCTCCGACTTCAACCCGAAGGGCCGTTCCGACGCTGAAGTGATGCGTTTCTGCCAGGCGTTCATGACCGAGCTGTGCCGCCACATCGGCCAGTTCACCGACGTTCCCGCCGGCGACATCAACGTGGGTGGCCGCGAGATCGGCTACCTGTTCGGCCAGTACAAGCGCATCCGCGACGAGTACTCCGGCGTCCTGACCGGCAAGGGTCTGGAGTTCGGCGGCTCGCTCGCCCGCACCGAGGCCACCGGCTACGGCGTGTGCTACTACACCCAGGAAGCCCTGCGCGTGCTGAAGAACGACTCCTTCGAGGGCAAGACCGTCGTGGTCTCCGGCTCCGGCAACGTGGCGATCTACGCCGTGCAGAAGGCCGAGGAGCTGGGCGCCAAGGTCGTCACCGTCTCCGACTCCAACGGCTATGTCTACGATCCGAACGGCATCGACGTGGCCGTGGTCAAACAGATCAAGGAAGTCGAGCGCGGCCGCATCAAGGAGTACGCCGAGCGCGTGCCGTCCGCCGAGTATCACGAGGGTTGCTCCGGCGTGTGGACCGTGCCGTGTGACATCGCGTTGCCGTGCGCCACCCAGAACGAAGTCAACGGCGAGTCCGCCGAAGCTCTGGTGAAGAACGGCTGCAAGGTCGTCGTCGAAGGCGCGAACATGCCGTCCACCCCGGAGGCCATCGAGGTCTACCAGAAGAACGGTCTGCTGTACGGCCCCGCCAAGGCGGCGAACGCCGGTGGCGTCGCCGTTTCCGGTCTGGAGATGAGCCAGAACAGCTACCGTCTGTCGTGGTCCTTCGAAGAGGTCGACGCCAAGCTCAAGAACATCATGGAGACCATCGTCGCCGACTCCCTGGCCGCCGCCAAGGAGTACGGCCACGAGGGTGACCTGATGCTCGGCGCCAACGCCGCCGGCTTCGTCAAGGTCGCCAACGCCATGGTCGCGCAGGGCATCCTGTGATCGCGTAGGCGCGTAACGTTTGGCGCGCATTCGCGGATAACGCGAAGGCCCGCCGAAACCAGTATTCGCATTGGTTTCGGCGGGCCTTTCGTGTCCTGCAGCAGGTTTGGCCACCCCAGTCGCTTCGCGACAGCTCCCCGCCAACGGGGGCGGCGCGCGATCACCGGGTCGCCATCATGTCGATTGCCGCCGCATCCGGAGAAAGTCCCATCCCGCAGGCCAGAAACGGGACCTTTACGGGATGAGGCACGGGCTGCCACCAACCCCGCGCTCTCAAAACTCGCAGATACAAGGCTAAATCCAACAAAAACGGCCCGTATCTGCGAGTTTTGAGAGCGCGATTCCCGCGACAACGAAAAATGCGGCCGGGAAGGCGGCTCTCGGGAACATCCCGTCCGCATCAAGCGCCCCCCCATGCAATCAGTCGTCACGACATGCCGTCGGGGAATGATGGCCGCCACCGATTTCTCAGCGGCGGCCATCCCGACATGCCAGAATCTTGGGATGGCGGCTCGCCCCTTACTCGGCGCGGCGGCGCAGCAGCACCACGCCGGCACCGGCGGCCAGCAGCAGGACCGCGGCCACGGCGAACGCCATCGTCGAGGCACCCGTCTTGCTCAGGCCGCTCGGCTCGGTGGCATCCACCTTGCCGTTCGGGCTCGGCTTGACCGCCGGCTTCTGCGGCGCGGCAAGCGCGTCAGCCACCTGGGCGGGAGTCGCGTCCTCGTCGGCGGCGACCTTCTTCGCAGCGTCGAAGGCGGCCTCGAACTCGTCCGAGCCGGCCTCCGCGATCACCTCGTTCAGAGCTGTCTTGTCGGCGGACCTGACAGTCATCTCGAAGGACTTCGCGAAGTCCGTGCCCTTGAGCGCCACCGTCACCGTGACCTTGCCGGCCGCAGCGAACGGCTTCGCTGGATCAACAGGCTTACCGGCTAGGCGCGTCTTTATGGCGTGGCTAGTCCACGAAGTATCAATGTTCAGCCGATATTATCGACGTTGTGAAATGAAAGTAGGAGATGTGCTGTGATTAGTGATGCCGAGTTTGACCGTTGGGGCGAAGCCGCCGAGCGTGGCGATTACGGTGGAAGTAAGCTCGGGGTTTTGCTTAAAACAAACGGATTTATAAGCCCTCTCATTGTAGCAAGGGGTTGCCCGTCATCTAACCCAAACCGCCATAAGGAAATCCAATGGCAAAGATGGCTTTTACCGCCAGCCACGGCGCGCGGATGCTGAGGGAGTCGAACCCGCAGATCACCACTGTCGATCAGCACATGGAGATGCGCGGCAAGGTGATGGCCGACATCGTCATCAAAAAGATTCACGGCATCGACTCGCCGCGTACGGTGATGTTGCCGACCGAGCTGGTGGTGCGGCAGTCGGCGTGACCTGCGCAGGCTCGCAGCTGGACGCCGGCCGCGAGCCGTTGCGGGACCTCAGGATTTTGCGTCGGGGCCGACATCGGGATTCACGCCACCGACATGGCTGCCGGCCGCCGCGACTGCGTCCAACGCGGTGCGCAGATGCGCAGGCGGAATCACCCTCCGCCACGCCATCAGAGAGGCCCAGTCGGCCACGATCCTGAAATACCTACGCCGCGCGGCCGGCCGCGACAGGCTCAGATCATGCAGGCCGCCGCGAATCGTCGCCAGCGTCACCACATCGCCGAGGTTGAGCGCCGCCTGGCGAATCGCCGTGATGTCCAGCACGGAATCCGCCTCGCGCATCGCCTCATCCCATGTGGGCTGCAGCATGGTCCGGTCGGACGTGCACACCAGCACGGGAATGCGGATGTCGAGCCGGCGCGACACCTCGGCCTGCGCATTGTAGATCGCCCGCATCCACCCGGCGCGGGGAAAGAAACGCTGCGGGTCCACCAGCGGATGGCGCAGATAATCCCAGTCGCCGCCGGTCTCGCAATCGATGCAGCGGCCGTAGAACCCCGGATCGCGCATCGGCATCACCGTTTTGCCGCCGCCCAGCTGGAACGCCTGAACCACGGGCGTCGACAGTATGCGGAACATGCGGTTGCCTTGCAATTCCAGCCAAGGCGAGTCCAGCGCGACCGCCTCGACGTGATGCGGCCGCTGCGAATTCAGCCACAACACCGAGCTCAGCCCGCCCTGCGAATGGGCGACCAGCAGGATGCGCACCTGCTCGCCCTGCTCGGCGACGACCAGGTCGCGTAGGGCGTTGAATTCCGCCGCATAATCGTGCAGATCCTCGATATATCCAGGGGTCTGTCCATCCCGCAACGACCGCCCGAACTTGCGCAGGTCGACGGCGTAGAAGGGAATGCCAAGCGATTCCCAGAACTCGGATTCGTGACGGCGGTAGAAATAGTCGTTCCACCCGTGCACGTACATCACCGCGAGCCGGTGCCCGCGCAGCGCGAACCGCTGACGCCTCCATCGCGCTCTCATGGGCAGCTTCGAGGGGTCCCGGCGCACGAATGTGGCGACGATATCGCCTTCGTCATCATGGCCGAGATGGATCGTCGCCTGCTGGTAGCCGTCCATTACGCAGTCGGGCTGCCAGTCGTCCACGGTGGGGCGCGCGGTGAGTTGGATATGCAGCGGATCGGTCATGATTTCAATGTACTCGCGTCGCGGGAACCGACAGGACGACTATGCCCCGCATTATCTGAACGCGAACGCGAAATACAACAGATTGCGCAGCCATGTCGGAATGCGTCGACACAGGCGAGCCACGGATGGCGAGCCACACGGCGGTCGGGCGGCGGACCGCGACTGAGGAAAGGCTCCGCATGCCACGGCCGGCACAACGACAGACACCCCTTGTGACCGTTTACATCATCTGCGTATACTCGAACCTGTACGCGGTCGTCCGACGACGGCCGCACGCGTAAAGGAACAATGATGTCAACAACTATTCACGCGCCGAACAAGGTAGCATCAACGAGCGGCAAACCGACCCGGCGTCTGGCGAACCGCACTCGGACGAAGTCGTCTGCACGTTCCAACGAAACACCGGTAGACCAGAACAGCGATAAGCAACCGGCGAATATCCAGCAACACGAAGCAAACACCGATGCCATGGATTCCATGGACGATGCACAGAAAAAGCCGACCATCCGCGACGTCGCCCGTCTCGCGGGAGTATCGTACGGAACGGTCTCCCGGTATCTGAACGGCAACACCCACGTCTCGCAGGACGCAGCCGAACGCATCGCAGCAGCCATCACCAAATCACAGTACACGCCGAACAACGCCGCACGCTCACTCGCGCAACGCCGCACACTCACCGTCGCGCTGATCATCCAGGTCGAATCGAACGAGACCATCGTGCAGGCCAGTATGTCAAGGGCGATGGCCGGCGCCAACCAGGTCCTCGGCGACGCGGGCTACCAGATGGTCACGCTGATCGCCAACAGCGAGGACTCCACGCGCCGCATCGCGCAGCTGGTGCAAAGCGACTTTTCGGACGGGTACCTGCTGTTCTCACTGAGCGAGGACAGCATGCTCGCCAACACGTTCGCATCGGTCAAGCGGCCGGTGGTCCTCTCGGAAGTCAGAGAACGCGAGAACCTGCCGTTCCCGGCCGTGGACTTCACCAACACCGAGGGGCAGCGCGACATCACGCGCTACCTGCTCGACCAGGGGAGGACCAAGCTGGTGTACGTGTGCGGCCCCGGATACTCACCATCGTCGAACAACCGCTTCGACGGCTTCAAGGCGGCGATGGGTGACCGGTTCAACGAGCGCCACGTCTACTACGCGGACGACTGGGAGGGCACCAGCGGCGAAATGGCCGTGGTCGAGTTCCAACCCATGCTTGACGAGCTGGACGGATTCGTGTGCGCCAACGACAGCATCGCGCTGGGCGTCATCAACCAGTTGAACCGGTTCGGGTATCGGGTGCCGGACGACATCGCGGTCACGGGATTCGACGATTCGCCAATCGCCCTGCTGGCGAACCCGAAGCTGACCACCGTGCGGCAGGATTCGCAGCTGCACGGCGAGACGATGTCGAGGCTGTTGCTGTCCATGCTGCAAGGCGACATCGTGGAGCCGCATTACGTGCAGCTGCTGCCGACGACCATCGCGGAACGCCAATCGGCGTGATCTAGGAAGAACCACGCTCTCAAAACTCGCAGATACAGGGCGAAAATAACGAATAGTCCCTTGTACCTGCGAATTTTGAGAGCCTCATATTGCAACGCACGACCCCACGCGGCCGTTGCCGGAGCGCCACCGCCGGGCGCACTCCGATTCTTCCGTATGTCGGCAAGGTTTTCACGATACAATGGTTCAGTCTGTAACCGGTCACAAGCAGTTGCGGACACGACAGATAATCAACAGCAGATCATCACGAAAGGGGAAATCATGGCTGATAGATTCGGAGCTTTTCTGCCTCACGACACCTCGGGCGACGTTGCCCAGCTGCACGGCATCGGTCTGCAAAAATTCGGCGACACCTGGTATGCATATGGCGAGAACAAGGTAAACGGCAATTTGTTCCAGGGCGTGTGCTGTTATACAACCACCGATTTCATCGCATGGCGCAGCCACGGCATCGTACTTGATGTGCAAGAAGACGGCTCCGCCCTCGCCTCCGACCGTATCGGCGAGCGGCCGAAGGTGCTGCATTGCCCCGCCACCGGCAAATATGTCATGTATATTCATGCCGAAACGCCCGACTACGGATACGCGCACATCGGCGTCGCCGTGGCCGACGCCCCGACCGGCCCGTTCGCATTCCAGACCACCATCACGTGGCGCGGCTACCTGAGCCGTGACATCGGCGTCTTCCAGGACGAGGACGGCAGCGGCTACATCATGAGCGAGGACCGCGACCATGGCACGCACATTTACCGTCTCGCCGACGACTACCTCACCATCGTCGAGGACGTCGCCTGCGAGCGTGCCACCGACTACCCATACGGCCTGGAATCGCCGACCATCATCAAGAAGGACGGCCTGTACTACTGGTTCGGCTCGCAACTGACCAGCTGGGACACCAACGACAACAAGTACTCCACCGCCACCGACTTGCACGGCCCGTGGAGCGAGTGGAAGCTGTTCGCGCCGAAGGGTGCAAAGACCTACGATTCGCAGGTCGATATCGTGGTGCCGCTGGACGACGACCCGTACAACAGCGAGCACTTCCTGTTCATCGGCGACCGCTGGCAGGAGCATGACCTCGGCAACTCGCCGATCGTACAGATGCCGATTTCCATCGCCGACGGCGTGGCGTCGCTGACGTGGAGCGACACCTACGAGGGCACCACCCACCGCTGATTTTCGCGGGTTTTCGCGGATCACGGATTTAGCCGACGTGGTCCGGCATTGAGAAACGGGCCTGTGGCATGATTTGCCGCAGGCCCGTTTCGCGTCTTTCGACATTCCCTGGACGGCAGCGACATCGTGACGGCACAACGGCGTGACGGCGCAGCAACGCAACAGCAGCAGGTACGGCCGGTTTGCGTTCCTAAGTGCGCGTCGAAACGACAAGTGCGCGAACATAAGAACGCAGATGGCTCTGTTTGCGTTCTTAAGTGCGCACGATCGTCGTTTCGGCGCGCACTTAGGCACGCAAACCGGCCACGCCAGCCACCGAGGCACCGGTCTTGGACAGACGTTCTGCTGACCGGCAGGCTTCTGCGCGCCAGGCTTCTTGCCCGGTTCGGTCTTGTCGGACATGACCTTGACGACCTTCAGACCATCGGCGGAGAACGTGTCGCCGACCGTGTACTCGGTCTTGGCGGGCTTCGCGGCCACCTTGATCGATTCGACGGTCGCCGGCTTCGGCTTCTCGGCCAGGGCGTTCTGTGCGGCGGTGAGGTTTTCAGTGCGGTGGCCACTTCGTCGACGGTTGCGTTCTTGTTGGCGGAGACCTCCTTGGCGGCGGGCTGACCGTCGAGCTCCACGTATGCGGAGGCGGTTTCACCCTCGGCGACGGTCGGCGTGAACGCGGTGGTCTTCAGCGTCGGCTTGGAGTCGGAGCGGACGAGCACCACATCGTCGATGTAGCCGTTGGCGTCATCGGCGAGACCCATGTCGGAGAAGCTCAGCCACAGAGCGCCTTCAGGCGCGGCGTCGGCGGGCACGGTGAACGTGGTGGTCACGTACTGCGGCTCACCAGCCTTCATGTCGGCGGTGGTCGATGCGGTGGCGAGCTCGTCCGTGTACTGTGCCCATGCGGAACCGGTGCCGCTGCCGGCCTTACGGCTCTTCACGGTCGCGGTGGCCACTTGGGATCAAAAGACTCGCGAAGGCATGATTCTGCTCGTCAACCGTGACGAGCACAACGCCCATGATGTGACAATCGGCCTGACATCGTTGCCTAGGCTGGGGGAGTGGCCGTCCGTCACCAGCTCGCAGATGCTGCACAGCGACGATATCTACCGCACCAATACGGCCGACGAGCCGGACGGCGTCACCTTGCAGCCGCTATCCGCCGCGCTTGATGAGGGTCGGATGACTGTTTCGTTGCCACCGGTCACATGGGCTTCGGTGAGGTTCACGGCCTGATTATCGCGAGCTCACGCTCTCAAAACTCGCAGATACAGGGCCGAATTCAACAGAAATGGTCTGTATCTGCGAGTTTTGAGAGCGTGATTTTCCTATCAACAACATAATGGGGGCTCCCGATCATCGGGAACTCCCATTATTCGTCGTCATGTGCTGACAACCCGCGCCGGCAACGCGGTCATGTGGCGCTGTCGCCAATCAGCGGCAACGCCACGAACCTTGGCCTCCTGAAGGCCTGAGCGGACGGCTTCCACGAAGCGGCGGTGTAGTCTTTTCCTGCGCCGGCGATGATGAGATATACAAACCCCGCGGGCGTTGCCTCCGCGGGGTTCGTAACGGGATGTATCAGGGATTCGATTGGATCAGTCGTCGCCCAGAGTGATATGTACGCCGCCGACAAGCGCGCTGATCACGTTGTACAGCAGCGCGATGATGGTGGCAAGGAGCGTCACCAGCACGACGCCGACGATCGCCAGAATGGTGACCACCGACAGTACCGTGGACAGGCTGAACACGCTGGACAGGTTCAGGCTGTCGGCGGCCAGACCGGTGGACGAGACGATATTGTTCAGCTGGTCGAACACGCCGACCGCGTCAAGCAGCAGCCAGACCAGGGCGGCGGCAAGCACTTCGATGATCGCGCCGGCGATTGACAGCATGAACGTCACCTTCGCCACGGACCATGCGTTCACATGGGTCAGCGACAGGTTCATGCGGCGGGCGCGCGGCGTCGAACGGCGCGGTGAACGCAGGGACGCACGCGTTTTGTTGGCGCGCGGCTCGCTCTCCGACTGCGGCTGGTTGGAAATAGAGCGCGCGACCCGAGGGGCGCTTTCGCGGACACCTTCGTGCGGTTCTGCATTGTCATGCGGACCGGGCACGAACATGTCGGTCCGTCCGGGTTCGAGGTTGTCACTCATCGTTGCTCCTTGTCGTTCCCCGATGACTCTTAGCCGAGGCTACCAGTTTTCTGAGACGATTATGCCTCGTCATCAGTGTTGTTCACATTCTCGTCAGATGCCGCGCCCGAATCACTGCCGGATGCGACGCTATCCGCGGTATCCGGAGTGTTTTCGGCCGTATCGGGAGACGTGGTCGCGGATGCGGCCGCAGCCGTATCATCCGTCGTCTCGACTTCGTCTTCGCCGGTTTCCTCGTTGCGGGCGATGGAGATAATCTCGTCGCCCTTGTCGGGCTTAGCGAGCGTCACGCCCTGCGTGGTGCGGCCGGTGCGCTTGACTTCGGTGACGTTGGAACGGATCACTTTGCCGGACTTCATGATCGCCATGACCTGATCGTCTTCGCTTACGATCAGGGCACCGACCAGCGATCCGCGACCTTCGGCGAGCTGTACCGCCTTGACGCCGAAACCGTTACGCCCCTGCAGTCGGTATTCGCTGATCGCGGTGCGCTTGGCGAAGCCCTCATTGGTGACCACGAGCAGGTCCTGCTTGGAGTCCTCCGGAACCACGTCCATGGCGAGCAGTTCGTCATCCCCGCGGAACTTCATGCCCTGCACGCCGGCGGTCTGGCGTCCCATCGGACGCAGCTGGTCGTTGTCCGCCGCGAACTTGAGGCTCATGCCCTGCTTGGAGACGAGGATGATGTCGTCTGCGGCGTTGCACAGCGCGGCGCCGATCAGCTCGTCCGTGGGCTCGCCGGTCTCCTCGTCGGCCGCGAGACGAACCGCGATGAGTCCGCCCTGACGCGGCGAATCGTACTCGGCCAGCGCGGTCTTCTTGACCTTGCCGGTGCGGGTGGCAAGCACCAGATACTTGGCGACCTCGTAGTTCGGAATCGACAGCACGGTCTGAATCGTCTCGTCGGGACCGAACTGCAGCAGGTTCGCCACGTGCTGGCCCTTGGAATCGCGCGAGCCTTCGGGCAGCTCGTACGCCTTGATGCGGTAGACGCGGCCCTTGTTGGTGAAGAACAGCAGCCAGTTATGCGTGGACGTGAGGAAGAAGTGATCCACCACGTCATCCTCACGCAGCTTGGCGCCCTTGATGCCCTTGCCGCCGCGATGCTGTGCGCGGTATTCGTTGGCCTTGGTGCGCTTGATGAAGCCGGAGTGCGTGACGGTGACCACCACGTTCTCCTCGGCGATCAGGTCTTCGACGTTCATCTCGCCCGAGTAGGGGAGGATCTTCGTGCGACGTTCGTCACCGTATTTCGCGACGATCTCGTCGAGCTCGTCGCCGACGATCGTACGCTGGCGTTCCGGCTTGGCGAGGATGTCGTTGTAGTCGGCAATCTTGCGCATGAGTTCCTCATGCTCGTCGATGATCTTCTGGCGTTCCATGTTGGCCAGTCGAACCAGCTGCATGGAAAGGATGGCGTCGGCCTGCACCTGATCGATGTCAAGGAACTCCATCAGCTTCGGCCGGGCGTCCTCGCGGCCCTGGCTGGAGCGGATGAGGCGGATGACCTCGTCGATGGCGTCCATGGCCTTGAGCAGGCCCTGCAGGATGTGGTCGCGTTCCTCGGCCTCGCGCTTGAGGTAACGGGTACGGCGTTCGATGACTTCGAGCTGGTGGTTCACCCAATGGCGGATGAAGGCGTCGAGGCTCAGCGTGCGCGGCACGCCGTCGACCAGCGCGAGCATGTTCGCGCCGAACGTTTGCTGCAGCTGGGAGTGCTTGTACAGGTTGTTGAGCACGACCTTCGGCACGGCGTCGCGCTTGAGCACGAGCACGAGTCGCTGGCCGGTACGGCCCGACGTCTCGTCGCGCATGTCGGCGATGCCCTGGATCTTGCCGTCGCGCACGCCTTCTCGGATGGAAGCGGCCAGACGGTCGGGATTCACCTGATACGGCAGCTCGGTGACCACCAGGCACATACGGCCCTTGATCTCCTCGGTGTTGACCACCGCGCGCATCGTAATCAGGCCGCGGCCGGTGCGGTACGCCTGCTCGATGCCCTTGTGGCCGAGGATCGTGGCGCCGGTCGGGAAGTCCGGTCCCTTGATGATGCCGATGAGTGCGTTCAGCAGCTCTTCACGGCTCGCTTCGGGATGATCGAGCGTCCAATGCACGCCTTCCGCCAGCTCGCGCATGTTGTGCGGCGGAATGTTGGTCGCCATGCCGACGGCGATACCGGACGAGCCGTTGGCCAGCAGGTTCGGGAAGCGCGCGGGCAACACGGTGGGTTCCTGCGTACGGCCATCGTAGTTGGGCACGAAGTCGACGGTGTCCTTGTCGATGTCTCGCACCATTTCCATCGCAAGCGGCATCATGCGGCACTCGGTGTAACGCATGGCTGCGGGCGGGTCGTCACCGGCCGAGCCGAAGTTGCCCTGCCCGTCGACCAGCGTGTATCGCATCGACCACGGCTGGGCCATGCGCACCAGCGAATCGTAGATCGCGGCGTCGCCGTGTGGGTGGTAGTTGCCCATCACGTCGGCGACGGGTCGGGCGCACTTGGAATAGCCGCGATCAGGACGGTAGCCGCCGTCATACATCGCGTACACGATGCGGCGGTGCACCGGCTTCATGCCGTCGCGCACATCCGGAAGGGCTCGTTCGACGATGACGGAGATGGCATAGTCGAGGTACGACTGACGCATCTCCTTCTGGATGTCGGTGTGGGCCACGCGATTGTCGTCGAGGACCAACTGTTCGTTGGCCTGAGGGCTGATGGGCTCCATCGAGTGTTCGGCACGCTCGTCATTCTGCTCCGGCAGGTCGGTGCCGTTGCTGTTTTCGTCTGCCACTTGGTTGTCCTTTGGTTAAATTCTGTTCGACCGTATGTTGGACGTCGTTTCTGTCGCTGTCATCGGGTGGATCGGGACCACCCCCAGTCAGCTGCGCTGACCCCCGCCGGCGGGGCTTGGATTAGAACCTTAAGCGTCGATGAAGCGCACATCCTTGGCATTGCGTTGGATGAAAAGACGGCGCGGTTCCACGTCGTCGCCCATCAGCATCGAGAAGGTCTCGTCCGCTGCCGCGGCATCCTCGATGTGAATCTGCTTCAGGATGCGGTGCTCAGGATCCATGGTGGTCTCCCACAGCTCCTGGTAGGTCATCTCGCCCAGACCCTTGTAGCGCTGGATGCCTTCGCCCTTGGGCAGCTGCCGGCCTGCGGCCTTGCCCTGGGCGAGTTTCTCGTCGCGTTCGCGGTCGGTGTACACGTAATCATGATCGCCGCGCGTCCACTTGAGACGGTACAGCGGAGGCATGGCCACATACACGTATCCTGCGGTGATCATCGGTCGCATGTAACGGAAGAACAGCGTCAGGTTCAGCGTGGCGATATGGGCACCGTCCACATCTGCATCGGCCATGATGATGACCTTGTGGTAGCGCACCTTGCTCACGTCGAATTCCTCGCCATAGCCGCCGCCGACCGCGGTGATCAGCGACTCGATGGTGTCGGACTTCATCATGCGGTCGATGGAGGCGCGTTCGGTGTTGAGAATCTTGCCTCGAAGCGGCAGGATGGCCTGCGTTTCCGGGTTTCGCCCTTGAATGGCGGAGCCGCCTGCCGAATCACCCTCGACGATGAACAGCTCGCACTCTTCGGGGTTGCTGGACTGGCAGTCCTTGAGCTTGTCGGGCATGCCGGCCGACTCGAAAATCGACTTGCGCCGGGTGTTCTCGCGGGCTTTCTTCGCCGCGATGCGGGCGCGGGAGGCTTCGATGGCCTTCTGGATGATGTTCTTGGCCTCTGCGGGGTGCGCGTCGAACCAGTCGCCGAGCTTGTCGGTCATCACGCGCTGCACGAAGGTCTTCGCCTCGGAGTTGCCGAGCTTGGTCTTCGTCTGCCCTTCGAACTGAGGAGTGGTCAGCTTGACGGACACGACGGCGGTCAGGCCTTCGCGCACATCGTCGCCGGAGAGGTTGTCATCCTTCTCCTTGAGGATGTTCTTGTCTCGCGCATACCGGTTCACCAGCGAGGTCAGCGCTGCACGGAAGCCTTCTTCGTGCGTGCCGCCTTCTGTGGTGGAGATCGTGTTCGCGAACGTGTGCACAGCCTCGGAATACGCGGTGGTCCACTGCATCGCGACCTCGGCCGAGATGCCGATCTTGAGGTCTTCGGCCTCGAAATCGATGACATCCTCCTCGACGGGAGTGGCCTTGCGGGACTTGACCAGGTACGAGACATAATCCTTGATGCCGTTCATGTACTGGTAAGTCACGCTCTGGTGCTTCGGCTCGGTGGAATCGTCATCGCCGGCCACTTCGTCGCCGGCCAGATCCGGCTCGCGCAGGTCGGTGAGTGAAATCTTCAGTCCCTTGTTCAGGAACGCCATCTGCTGGAAGCGGGAGCGCAGCGTCTCGAAGTCGTATACCGTGCTTTCGAAGATCGCCGCATCGGGCCAGAACGTCACGGAAGTGCCGGTCGACTCATCCTCGGCCATCGGGGCGCCCTTGGCGAGGCGGGCCGTCGGATGCTGATTGACGTATGTCTGGGTCCAGTGGAATCCCTGGCGCCGCACTTCGATATCGACTCGCGTCGACAGCGCATTGACCACGGAGATGCCGACACCGTGAAGGCCGCCGGACACCGCGTATCCGCCGCCGCCGAATTTACCGCCGGCGTGCAGCTTGGTCATCACGGTCTCGACGCCGGAGACGCCTTCGCCGGGAACTTCGTCGACCGGGATGCCTCGACCGTCGTCAACGACGCGGATGCCGTTGTCCGGCAGGATCGTCACTTCGATATGCGTGGCGTAGCCGGCCAGTGCCTCGTCGACGGAGTTGTCGACGATCTCGTAGACCAGGTGGTGCAGACCGCGCGGGCCGGTGGAGCCGATGTACATGCCCGGGCGGATGCGCACCGCCTCAAGGCCTTCCAGCACCTTCAGGTCGCTGGCGTCATAATGGTCGGGCGATAAGGTGTCGTCAAGCTGGGCGTCATCGAGCTCGTCCTGGGCGATGGCTTCATCGACCTCGCGGTCATGCTGCTCGGCGCTGCTCGCCGTCAGACCGCTGCCCGGAGCCTGCTCAGGCATGCCGGACTCGTCACGGGATTCATGTTCGGAATCCGATTCAAGAACTGCCACTAACGGTTTCCTTCCTGCATATTCTTTCGTCATGAAAGGTTGTTCTGCGGGCGATACGCTCTAAAACGCGAATAACGGGGGTTTCTAAGCGCTGAACCTATTATCCGCCAATCCTACCCGTCTACGGGGACTTTGGCTCTCTGAGCGAATTTAGCGCCTCTTCATCCTTGAGCCGCGAAATGTCGCGGCACGGGGGCCTGTTACCTGGATCTTGTGGACGTCCAACCCCTGCAGGCGCTCCTTGATGGTACGTTCCAGCTGCGGAATCAGGTAGGTGAGCTGGGTGGCCCAAGCCGCGGAATCAGCACGGATGGTCATGACTCCGTCGCGCAGCCCGATGACCTGCGAATGCTGGGCGATGACCGGTCCGACCACCTGATCCCAGTGATTGCGCAGCTGCGCGATTTTCAGATACGGTATCCAATGACCGTTATTCGCAATCAGCGCCGTTACGCTGCCCAAGGTGCTCGGGTCACGGCCCGGCTTGCCGAAGTTCTCCCATGCGGCCTCGGCGTCAATCATCCGCTGACGCCTTCCTCCCGCCATCTTGGCGATGTGCTCGAACACCGTGGCGGGCAGTTTGCGCTGGTCGAGATGCAGGGTCGCGCAAATCGGCTCGTGCGAATCGTGTACATTGCCCGGCTTGACCGCGCTGCCCGGCTTGTCGGGCCTGCTCGGTGCCCCCGGCCCGCCCGGCGTATTCGGCTTGCGGGGTTCGGTCATTGTTCGCCGGCCCTCTCGGCATCCGCTTCGTCGCGCCGTTTGAGATCGGCCACTGCGATGCGGTTCACCGGTATCTCGCCGGATTCTGTCGACTCATTCGCCGGCAGTATCGGAATATCGCTTTCCGCGGCCGCGGTGATCAGTACCTGATCCTGAGCCGCGGCAAAACGCAGGATCTCGGTGCGGCGCGATTCGTCGAGCTGAGCGAACACATCGTCGAGAATCACCACCGGCCTGGTGTCGAAATACTCGCAGAGGGCCCGGTATTGTGCCATCTTCAATGCCAGGGCCAACGTCCACATCTCGCCGTTGGAGGCGAATTCCCTGGCCGGCATGCCATTGAGCGTCACCAACAGGTCATCTCGTTGCGGGCCGATCAGATTGACGCCGCGAGACACCTCGCCGGGATAGATGCGCTGGAAATGCTGGCTTATCAACGGTTCGGGCGCCTGTGTTCCAAGGATCTCGTCGAATGACGGCACGTATTCGACCGCTGCCTGCTCACCACCATTCTGCGCGGTATCCTGAATTTCCGCATTGGAAGGCAAGTCGCCCGCCACACCGGCCAATCTGGCATACAGCGGGCCGAACGACTTGTTCAGTTCCGCGATGATGCGCTGCCTGTCGCGGCTGAGCGCGACTCCCGCCTCGATGAACTGTCCGGTCCAGATCTCCAGCCCGCTGAGCGCGGCGTCAATCGGGGATCCTGCACGCTGCCATTGACCGAGCTGTTTGAGCAGTGCCGCCCGTTGCTTGGCGACGTGCGTGAATGATTGCAACCGGTTCGCATATCCAGGAATCAGCAGTGAGGCGACCTGGTTGATGAACGAGCGGCGCACGGCGGGGTCGCCCGCCACAAGCTGCTGATCCTCCGGGGTGAAGCTCACGGTCGGCAGCGTGCCGAGAATCTCCCGCAGATACCACGACTGCCCGCCGTTGATGCGGGCGCGGTTGGCGCCGCGTGCCGCAATCGTGGCCTCAAGGGTGGTGGTCTGTGTCTGCCGGACCGGTTTCATGTCCGAGATATCCACGGCATCAGCGCTGGTATTGACGCCATCATCAGCGGGCTCCGGATCCGTCACGGATTCGATATTGGCCCGGATCGTCGCTGCATGTTCGCCGCGCTGCACCAGCGGAACCGAGCTGGATGTGCGATGGCTCAGGCCCGTGGACAGCACTTCTATCGCTTCGACGATGTTGGTTTTCCCAAGCCCGTTCGCCCCCTGCAGGATGTTGATGCCCGGCGTGAGGTCGAGCACGCAATGGTTCCATGACCGGTAATGGTCAAGCGCAAGACGCGAAATGTACAAGATGGGCTCCTGTCATGTCATCGCCAGCACCGTGTGTTTCGGCGGTGCCGGCGATTCGATTCGGATTCCAGTGTTCAGCCGTCGGGCTCAGCTGTTGAAACGCATCGGGACGAGCAGATAGCGGTAATCCATCGATTCGTCGCTGTCCGCCTCCTGCTGGCCGTTGAATTCGACGGGCTTGACGGCCGTGGTCATCTTCATGCGCACGAACGGCTCAGTGATGGCGCTCAGGCCTTCGATCAGGTAGGACGGGTTGAACGCGACGGTGATGTCCTCGCCGTCCATGTCGATGTCCAGCATTTCCTGCGCCTGGGCTTCGTCCACGGCGCCGGCGGACAGGGTGACTTCCTGGCCGGAGAACACCATGCGGATCGGGGCGTTGCGTTCGGCGACCAGCGCGACGCGCTTGATGGCAGCGATCAGCAGCTGCTTGTCAATGACGGCCTGAATCGGGTATTCGTCGGCGAACAGGCGGTCGACCGCAGGGAATTCGCCGTCGATCAGCTGGGATGTCGAGACGCGTCCGGCGTTCTCGAAACCGAGCAGCGTGGGGTTGTCGGCGTCGAAATCGATGACGACGTTCTGGTGATCGTCAAGTGCGCGGGCGACGTCGCGCAACAGGGATCCGCGCACCAGTGTGGTCGTAGAGGTGTCGATGTTCTGCGGCGTCCAGGTGAACGTGGCGCGGGACAGGCGGAAACGGTCGGTCGAGGTCATGGTGACTTTGTCGCCGTCGAACTGCATGCGCACGCCGGTCAGCACCGGGCGGTTCTCCTCGCGGGAGACCGCGACGCTGGCCTGGGTTACGGCCTGGATGAACGTGGGTGCGTCGACCTGGCCGAGCTTTGCCGGCACGACCGGCAGATCCGGGTATTCGGCATCGGGCATGAGCTGCATGGTGAACGTGGACTTGCCCGAGTTGATGGTCATGGTGGAGCCGTCGGTCGACAGGTAGGTCTTTTCGGCAGGCAGTGACTTGGTGATGTCGGCGAGGAGTTTGCCGAGTACCAGTGCGGTTCCGGGTTCGTCGATACCGGCCTCGATGTGGTGACGGGCGGAAATCTCGTAATTGAACGCGGACAGTTGAAGGGTGCCGTCGATGGCTTCGAGCTGGATACCTGCAAGGATGGGGCTCGCCGGTCGGGCGTCGATGACGCGGGTCGTCCAGGCTACGGCGTCGGCGAGAGCCGCGGAATCGATTTCTACTTTCATGGGTTCCCTCATTTCACGATGTGCTTGGCAACATTCTAGCGGGTCATGTTCGGATTGTTTTTTCTCATGCGCGAAGTGAGTTATCATCACGACGGTTATCGAAAGAGAAATAAGATAGTCGTAGTAATAAGCCCTGTGGATAGTGTGGATAACTGCGCGAATCCTTGTGTTTATATGGGCTGAGTAACCCACAGATTATGTGGATAACTTTCCGGACAAAATGTGCATAAGTACCGAGTTATCCACATTTTCGGCGAACTATTTTGATTGTCCACATTTCCTGTGGATTAATCCACTGTTCATCCACAAAAAATGTGCAGTAGTCCACAAGTTATCCGCAGGCTCTACCCACATTTGTGAATAAGCATGTGGATAACTTTTCCTTCAATCAGCAGATCGTTCGGCGTGTTGCGCCTGTTTTATTGTACAGATTAAATATGTATGTCTATATTATTTGAGTCTGATAGGTCCTGTCGACGGTGACGAATCAGGCCTTCATCCAGCAGAATCACGCACAGCGACGAAAAAAGGCGTTTTTTGGTGTCTCAGCGCGATCGTGCCAGACGGGACCATTGCACAGCCGAGAGAAAACGACTGTCGTCACTCATTGCCGCGCTGCTTGAGGCGCGCGGTCAGCTCGGTCACGTAGTTGTAAATTTCAGGCTTTTCCTGCATATCATCGCTGACGCGGGTATACGCGTGCATGACCGTGGTGTGATCGCGGCCGCCGAACACTTCGCCGATATCGACCAGGCTCATGCTGGTCATCTCACGGGCAAGATACATGGCGACCTGACGGGCCAGCGCGATGTTTTTCGTTCGCGCGCGCCCGACGATGTCGTCGAATGTCAGATGGAAGTACTTCGCCGTCTGCCCGATGATGTCGGTCGGCTTGATTTCCACGTCGGTGGTGAAGAAGTCCTGCAGCGTCTGCTCGGCAAGCGCGCGGGTCACCGGCTGACTGCTCAGCGATGCCACCGCGCTCACGCGAATCAGGGCGCCTTCCAGCTCGCGGATGTTCTCGGTGAAGCGCTCCGCGATCAGATTCAGCACGTCATTCGGTGTCGAAGTGCCGTTCATCGAAGCCATCATGCGCAAAATAGCGATGCGGGTCTCAAGATCGGGCGGCTTGACATCGACGGTGAGTCCGGAGTCGAAACGCGAGATGAGTCGTGCCTCGAAGCCCTTGAGGTTCTTGGGCGCGACATCGGACGCGATGACGATACGCTTGTTGGCCTGATGCAGCGCGTTGAATGTGTGGAAGAACTGTTCGAGGGTCGCTTCCTTGCCGCCGAGGAACTGGATGTCGTCGATGAGCAACACGTCGACCTCGCGGTATCGGCGGTTGAATTCTGCGATGCGGTTCTGGCTCTGGGCCGGGGTCTGCAGTGCCTCGATGAATTCGTTGGTGAATTCCTCGCTGTTGACGTATCGGACCTTGAGCGTGGGATCCTTGACCAATGCATAGTTGCCGATGGCGTTGAGCAGGTGGGTCTTGCCCAGTCCCGATCCGCCGTAGATACACAACGGGTTGAATTCCTGCCCGGTTCCCTCGGCGACCGCAAGCGCGACAGTGCGTGCGAAACGGTTGGAATCACCGGGAACGAACGTGTCGAACGTCGAGTTTTTGTTCAGATGGGTTTCCGGATCGCGCATCACCTTCTGCTGCCGTACCGGAAAACTCGGCTCGCCGGGTATTCGAGGAGCCGTGGCGCCTGGTTGCTGATTCGCCTCCGTCATTTCCGCGGAAATCGAATCGATGGAGGAGATTGCCTGCATGCTGTTGGGCATGTAGGATTCCTGAGCCAGATCGGCGACGGTCGGCGACGGATTCGCAGGGAATGGTTCGCTCGGTTTCGCCGCAGTATCGGGATGCCGGTATTCCGGCGGCTGCGGTTCCGGTTGGGACACCTGAGGAGCCACGATTTTGAACGCCGGGAACATGTCGTTTCCGGATATGATTTTCAAAGCGTTGAGCAGCGGCGCATTGAGTTCATTCTGCAACGCTTGCTGCGTGGCCATGTTGCTTACGCACAATACGATGGTCGTGCCATATACCGCTTCCGGTACGACTCCTTCAAGCCAGCTCTTGTCGCGCGGCGACAGCGTGGGATTCTGCTTGAGCAGACGCAGCGTGTCCGACCATATCCGCGTGGCTTGCCCGGCTGGACCGAGAAGGTCATCCGACATTGTGACCTCCTTCAGGTATGTGTGCCGGTGCGCACCGCAGCGGATACGCTACGGTAGCTATAATAAGTACAACAACAACAGGATATATGTACTCCACTTTAGCCAAGTTATCCACAGCTTAGCGTGTTGTGTCGCCTCAATTGTGAATAACATTCATGTAATTTGTGGATAACTTTTCTACATGTTTTGGCGTGTTTCCAATGTTTTCCGCTGCTCTGCAAGGGGCACGACACACTGATAAATCGTGAAGAAATTGTTTTCATTTTGATTTTTGGGCATGGCTCAGAGTACCGTTATAGAGCTTGACTCATGAGAGCCGTGCATCAGCATGGCAAAAACCGGGAGCATAACTATGAAGAGGACATTCCAGCCCAACAACCGCCGTCGCTCGATGAAGCATGGTTTCCGCGTGCGCATGCGCACCCGTTCCGGCCGCGCGATGATCAACCGCCGCCGTAACAAGGGACGTAAGTCTCTGTCCGCCTGATTGCGGTAGGTGACGAAGGCGAGTGAAGCGGCTGAAAAGCCATCGTGACTTCATCGCAGTGCTGAAGCGTCGCTTCAAGGTGACGGATTCGGATATCGTCGTGCACTTTGTGGTGCATGACGATACCCGTGATGTTCAGGCATCTGCGGATATCATGAGACGTATGGGACTTGCCGTCAGCAAGGCTGTTGGTAACGCTGTAACGCGTAATCGTGTGAAGCGTCGATTTCGTGTGCTCGCAAGACGATATGAAGATATGCTTCCGATGCAGTGCGATATCGTCGTGAGAGCCAAACCCAGCGCATCGCGTGTCGATTTCGCTGACCTTGACCGACAGTTTTCCCGTTGCTTCGCCAAAGTCACGACTACGCATGAACGCAGGGTGAGTCGCTGATGTCAGCCATCGGATCGGCGCTTATCGGCATGATCAAGTGGTACCAGAGGGCCATTTCGGCGAAAACGCCGCCATGCTGCAAGTACTATCCGAGTTGCTCACATTACGCGATCACTGCGGTTCGGCGCTTCGGCGCGGTAAGAGGAATCGTGCTGTTTATTTGGCGTTTTCTTCGCTGCAACCCTTGGAGTCGTGGCGGCATCGATGATGTTCCGCAACATTTTTCACTGTGCTACAGATTTCGCTGGTCGAAGGCATATGAGAAGCCTCGACTCACACCAATGGCCGATGATTAAGGAGATGGCCTGATGAACACTTCCGGAGAATTTCTTCTTGACAGAGGCATTTGGGGCTGGCTGTATAAGCTGCTGACCCCACTTGAGTGGCTCATGACCCAGGTCATGGTCCTGTTCCATAAGTTCCTCACCCTGCTGGGCATGGCACCGATCGGCATCTCTTGGGTGCTGGCGATCGTGTTCCTTGTGCTCGTGGTGCACGCCTGTATTTTGCCGATTTATCTCAAGCAGATGAAGTCGATGCGCAAGATGCAGGCCTTGCAACCCAAGATGCAGCATATTCAGAACAAGTACAAGGGCAAAAAGGATCAGGCCAGCAAAGAGGCCATGAGCCGTGAGATGATGAAGCTCTACCAGGACAATGACGCCAACCCCATGGGGTCGTGTTGGACCGCCGTCATTCAGGGTCCTGTGTTCATGTGCATGTTCTACATGCTTTCCGCCATTCCGTATATCGCGACCGGCAAGAGGGGAGCGCTTGGCGCATTCGATCAGGCGACTGCCAAGCAGTTCGCGCAAACCCGCGTCTTCGGTGTCAGCGTCACCGATACCTTCGGTACGGCCAACAATTCCGGAAAGGTCGTCATCGGCTTCTTCATCCTGTTGATGTGCGCATGCATGTGGTACATGCAGTTCAACAACATGCGCAAGAACCTCCCCAAGGCTTCTATGCAGGGATCCACGTACAAGATGCAGCAGGCCATGACCTGGGGCTTCCCGATCATGTACATCTTCTCCGGCATCATGTTCCCGTTCGCCGTGCTGGTGTACTGGCTGACCAACAACGCATGCAACCTTGCCCGTTCCTTGTTCCAGGTGTACAAGTTCCCGACCCCGGGTTCCCGTGCAGCTGAGGAAAAGGAGATTCGAGATCATCGTCAGGAGAATGCTCGTCGCGCCAAGGCCGGACAGCTTTCGATTGAGGAAGAGGAACTGGAGAAGGCGCGTCAGGAAGCCGCTGTTCGTCTGGAGCGGGGATACCAGCGCAAGCAGCCCCAGCGGAAGAATCGCAAGAAAAAGTGACACGATTGGAAACCTCTATTTGACCGTGAGGTTTCCTTTTTTTACACTATGGAAGTAATACTCGCTTAAAGGAGTGGTGATATGGCGCAGGAGGAGACCACGACGATCGATCAGCTCAATGAAGAAGCTGACATCGCCGCCGACTACTTGGAAGGCTTATTGGACATCGCCGATTACGAAGGCGATATCGAGATGGGTGTTCGCAACGGTCGTCCGATGGTGCAGATCGTCGCTGATGACGATACGGATATCAAGCATCTTATTGGTTGCAATGGTGAAGTGGTCGATGCTTTGCAGCAGCTTACCCGGCTTGCTGTTCAGCAGAAGACCGGCGAACGCTCGCATCTGATTGTTGATGTTGACGGGTTCCTGAAGCGCAAGCGTCAGCGTCTTCGTGACATTGCACTTGATGCCATTGATGAAGTGCATGACACTGGTGAGCCCGTTGATTTGAAACCGATGAATTCGTTCGAGCGCAAGGTCATTCATGATGTGGTTCGCGAGGAGGGGCTGAAGTCTCGTTCTCACGGTGAAGAGCCGCGTCGCTATGTCACCATCTACATGAAGAGCAGCGCCGATGAATCCGACGTCGATGAAGGTAGCGAAGAGTGAGCGATATTGTTTCGCGTGAAACATCTGGTGATGAGCTGGATGATTCCGCAATAGTTCGTGAGGCATTGGGTGAAGCATACGACAAGCTCGAAGTGTTTCATGTGAAACTATCCCGCGAGGGTGAGCTGCGTGGATTGATAGGCCCACGCGACATATCCATCATCTGGGAACGTCATATCCTCAACTCCGCCGCATGCGTCCCGTTCATTCGGGAAGTCACCGATCGAAGCAAGGCAAAGACCATTGCCGATGTTGGCAGTGGCGGCGGTTTCCCTGGAATCGTTGCGGCAGCATGCATGCCGGATTGTGCGTTTACACTCATTGAGCCCATGGAACGTCGTGTCGAATGGTTGCAAGAGTGCGTGGATGACATGGACCTGCAGAATGTTACGATTATTCGCGCACGTTCCGACGAAGTCATCGATCGTATCAAGCACCACGAAGGTGAATTGAAACCATTCTCTGTAGTGACCTGTCGAGCAGTGGCGCCAATGACCAAGCTTGCCGGTTGGACGTTGCCTCTGCTTCGCCCTCAAGGTCGACTGGTCGCATTGAAAGGCCGTTCGGCGCAGGCTGAGATTGAAAAGGCGAAGCATCAAATTTCCCATGCCGGGGGAGTGCGTGCTCGTGTCGTTGAAGCTCCAGTAGCTCCCGGTCTCGAATCCACGCACGTCGTTCTCGTCGACAAGCGCTAATTATCGTGTGGCTCCCATGGGTGGGAGTCACACGATAATCCCATGCCCCCGCTGACGGGAATCGTAATTCTGCTTCCGCTGTCGGAGGTTGGATTGCGGGGCGAGATGGACGATATCCATTGCCTTTGATCGCATAAACAATGCTGTTATATCTTCATCGACATCGCTGACTGTCAGAAGATTGTTTCACGTGAAACAATGGATGTCAAACACGAAAGCGATGGTTTCGCAAGAATGGAGTTATCCACAATTTCAAACAGTGCACAAAGTTATCCACATTATTTGCGACATGTAATCCACATTAGGAAAATGGCGGAAATAAACGGTTTATCTAGTGTTGATCGAAGTGTTCACACACTAATGCACTATACTTATCCACAGTTATCCACATTGCTGTGCACAACTTGAGATGTCCATACGACTAGGAAAAATTAGATGTTGTTCGTTTTTTAGGAGGGACTATGACATCCAATGATTCACAGGAATCCTCTGCGATTCCTGCCATGGAATCTGCTTCTGAAACGGTCAGAAGGATTTTCGGGAATGATGGTTCCTCTTTGGGCGCCGAGATTGCAGATGAGGCGTCACGCTATGAACGCCTGAATGCCGCATTGTTCCCCCTGCCATCGAGAACCCGATGCCTGGCCGTCGCCAACCAGAAAGGCGGCGTCGGCAAGACGACAACAACGGTGAATATTGCCGCAGCTCTCGCCTCTCACGGAGCTCACGTGCTGGTCATCGATATGGATCCCCAGGGGAACGCCTCTACGGCATGCGGTGTTCCTCACGGCACCAGCGATCCTTCGGTATATGACGTTCTTGAAGGACGAATGACAATCGGAGAGGTACTGAAAACCTGTCCTGATATCCCAGGGCTCGATGTGGTTCCCGCTTCCATTGAACTTTCGGGTGCGGAACTGGAAGTGGCGGATCTGCCGAATCGCAACAATCTGCTGAAGGAAGCCGTCGAATCATTCCTGCAGGATCCGAACAATCATTATGACTATGTTCTGGTCGATTGCCCGCCGAGTCTTGGCCTGTTGGTCATCAACTCTATGTGCGCGGTGTCTGAGATGTTGATTCCGATCCAAGCTGAATACTATGCCTTGGAGGGGCTTGGTCAACTTATCAATACCATAGGATTGGTGCAGGAGCACTATAACCCTAATTTGACTGTGTCGACTATGCTGGTCACTATGTTTGATAAACGAACATTGCTCAGCAGGGAAGTGTTCTCAGAGGTGAAGAGTCACTATCCGAGTATCGTTCTGGATACGACGATTCCCCGTACGGTAAAAATATCCGAGGCTCCAAGTTTCGGAAAGACAGTCATCAGCTATGACCCGCGTGGAATGGGAGCGAGTGCCTATGGCGAAGCGGCCTTGGAAATCGCCCGTCGATCGCCTTCGGTGCTGGCTGCAATTGACGCGAAGAGGGGAGAGTAACCCATGACCTCAAAATCACGTTTGGGTAAAGGATTGGGTGCGCTGTTCCCCGCACTTCCCGGTGAGTCGAAAACAGCTCATGCGGAACAGCAGCAATTGGGTGTTGATCTCGAATCCGAGGAGACGACAGCCAACAAGAAAGCCCCTCAAGAGAAAGCTGCGGCTGCGCCAGAGAAGGTCGAATCCCATAAGAGCGGTACTGAACAACATAGTGAGTCTACCGCTCCGGTTCGTCTTGGCGAAATCAAGCGTAAGACCATTCCGGCCATGAAGGATTCCATTCCTGCCGTACACAAGTCCACAACGGTGGAGAAGCCCAAGAGCGGCAAGCGCGTTGCCATGCCCGGTATCAGTGATATGGCACACCCCAGTGACATGTTTTTCGGAGCAACAGCACAGAGGACGAGCGATTCCAAGAAAACGCAGCCGGCTCAGCGTTCCGAGAGCACAAAGGCATCCGGCAAGGAAAAGGATAATAAGGAAACTCCAGAATTGAAGCCTGTCGAGGGTGGCTATCTGCTGGATATTCCTGTCAGCTCCATCGTTCCGAATGCGCAGCAGCCGCGCAGCGTCTTTGATGAGGAAGAGCTGAATGAGTTGGCCGCGTCCATCAAGGAAGTCGGCGTATTGCAGCCGATCGTGGTTCGCAAGCGTCAGGCTGGGGAGTCCAGCAAGAATGATGTTTCACGTGAAACATCGCAGAAATACGAGCTCATTATGGGCGAGCGTCGCTGGCGTGCATCACAACTTGCACAACTGAAGACGATTCCGGCGATTGTCAAAACCACATCAGATGACGAGATGCTGCGTGATGCACTGCTGGAGAACCTTCATCGCGTCGCACTGAATCCTCTGGAAGAGGCGGCGGCATATCAGCAGATGATTGATGACTTCGGCCTGACTCAGGCTGAACTATCCAAGTCGATCTCGAAATCGCGACCGCAAATCGCGAACACATTGCGTCTGCTGAATCTTCCTGCGTCCGTGCAGAAGAAAGTTGCCGCAGGCGTACTGTCCGCAGGACATGCGCGAGCTCTTCTTGGTTTGAATGACGAAAGTGAAATCGACAAACTGGCCACTCGAATCATAGGGGAGGGGCTTTCGGTTCGCAGCACCGAGGAAATCGTGGCGCTGAAGAACGCAGAAAGCAACGTGCCCAAGAAGGTAAGGCCGACGAAGAACAATCCTTGGGCCGGTTCTCCGATTGTCAACAACCTTGAAAATCATTTTGACACCAAAGTGTCCATCAAGGGTACGCAAAAGCACGGTCGAATCGAAATCGTGTTTTCCTCCCCTGAGGATATGGAACGCATCCTCAGCATGCTGATTCCCACGGCAGTCGAGGGCGCGGCGGCAAAATGGGTGTGAGGGTGTGAGCCACACAACGGTGTGAGCCGCCATCATCGCACAACGGGAAACAACGGTCATGCCGTTCATGAGCCGTATGATCTGGTCTGCCGAGAGGTATTCATTGCCTCTCCGGCAGAACGCGTATAAAGCAACTGTCGTGGCATTTGCAGTCAGAGGACTAACGCAATGAACCGTCCGTATGACTGTCCTATTGCATGCACCTGAAAAAGCATTACCGAAAACTCTGTTGAGCAATATGAGTTGCAATCGGTTCAGTACAATGCGCTAGATTTGAGCGGATTGTCGTTCTGATGCGATTCTCCGGCGCTGGTAAGCGTCCGCAGCGCTATTTCGGTCAGTTTGTCGTTTCGTTTGTGATTACTGACAGTGCAAGCATTATTTGTGTAGCTCAACCCGCCGGTGAAGCAATATCATCGTCTGTGATGAGGTTTGATTTCGCCGACGGGTCGAGCTGTGCTGTTGGATCAGTGCAGTGAGGCCAGGTAGGATTGTGCGTCCAGCGCGGCGCGGCATCCCATGCCTGCGGCACTGATGGCCTGACGGTACACCCGGTCAACGCAGTCACCGGCGGCGAACACTCCAGGCATGGAAGTATGCGTTCCGGCACCGGAGACCAGAATGTACCCGTCGTCATCCATATCCACGGAACCCTTCGCAAAACGCGTGGCCGGTTCATGGCCGATCGCCACGAAGATGCCCTCGGCGGGCAGCGTGCCCGTCTCGCCTGTCACGGTGTCGCGAATGTCCACAAAGCCGGCGGAATCATCTGCGGTTTCAGCCTTTGCCGACAGGGAAATGCCGGTCGAAGAGGGAGCATTCAATGCCGATCCGGAGACATTCAGCATCGGAGTCGTCTTCAACGAGAGAAGATTTCCGGTGTTCTGCGCTGCGGGTGCCGCAGCGGTTACCGCATCAGCGCCTGTCTGCGCGCCGACAGCGTTTTTCTGCCCGCGAATGGCTGTCGCCACCGTATTCATTTTCACGGTGATCTTGGGATTGTTCAGCACGCGCTCGACCATGATCTTGGAGGCGCGGAACTGGTCGCGGCGGTGCAATACGGTCACCGAAGAGCCGAAACGAGTCAGGAACAGTGCCTCTTCGAGCGCGCTGTCTCCTCCGCCCACCACGACGATGGGCTTGTCTTTGAAGAAGAAACCATCGCAGGTGGCGCAATACGATACGCCGTGACCGGAATACTCGGCCTCGCCGGGAATGCCGAGCTTGCGGTACTGCGAACCGGTGGTGATGATGACGGCATCGGCGTGATATTGGCTTCCATCGCTGCACGTGACGGTCTTGGGGGAGGAGCTGAAATCGACGCTCGTGACATCGAGATATTCGATGGATGCGCCGAAAGACTCCGCCTGATCGCGCATACGATCCATCAGTTCCGGTCCGAGAATGCCGTCAGGGAAACCGGGGTAATTCTCCACGGTGGTGGTGTTGACCAGCTGACCGCCCGGCGTGAGCTCACCCGCAAGAATGGTCGGGCGATACCCGGCGCGTGCGAGGTAGATTGCGGCCGTATATCCGGCAGGGCCGGAACCGATGATGATGGTTGAAAGTTCAGTCATGTCCCTTACGATAGCGAGTTGACCTGACCTCGTCCAGCGGTGGGTGAACAACGACATGGATTCGCCTCGAATGCCGATTGGTCGCTTTCAGATTGCCGAAACAGGCATGCCGCGTTCATGGAAACCGGAGGAGCTAATACGAGCACGATACGGGCCCACAGCATAAGTCCACAGCGTGAGTCACCGCGTACGATGAAACACCCCTCCTACCCGTGAGTAGAAGGGGTGCCCATGAGAACTTCTGCGTCGCCTACAGAACGCGGATGTACACGATGTCGGATTGTGCCGCAGAGTTCTTTGACGTGGAGTTCTGTGTGGTCGAGTTGCCGAACGGGACGTTATCGATGTCGGTCTTGTTCGGCCAATCCTGATTGTCGGATCCGCCACCGTGGTTGTCTCCGTTCAGGATGAACCATGCGGCGACCAATCCCACCACCAGCAGAACCAGCGCGACGACGATGGCGATGACCTTGATCTTGAGCTGCCCCCAGAGTGGCTGGTCCGGCAGGTCCTCCTCGATATTGCGTCCGACATTCGCTGCGTTGACATCGTGCACCTGCTGGGGCGCGAAGCTCGGCGGCATGATCTGGGCCATAGGCGGCAGCTGATCTACCGAAGTACCATCAGTGCCTAGCAGCGGAACGGTGACCGTGGGGTCAAAGGCGTCGGATTGGGCACGCTGCGCCGGTGTCTGCACACCCGGCACATTCGCACCCGGAGCCGCCGCAGGACGGCCGCCAGACATGTTCCGCAGGGCATCGCGGCTGATTGGTGCCGTCATCCGCGTACGCGACTTCGATGATCCGGGGATGGCTGCTCCATTGGCTCCGGGCGCCGACGCCGACACTGCGAATGACGGGGGCATTACGGCGTCGCCCGACGCCGCGGCCTTGGCGGATCTGGCGGCAAGAGCGGCCAATGATTCCGACATATGCGCGCGCGGCTGCGGCATGGCATTCGTGGCAATGGGCTGAGCCGCATGGGTCGTGGGATGGCTTCCAGCCACGGTTTGCTCGCCTTCAGACACCTGCGCCTCACCGGACTGCGGCAACGGCGGGATGCTGCCGGCGTGGGTGCGCTCATTGTCGTTCTCTTCCGGCAGCGGAACATTCGGCATATTGGCCACGATGCTCTGTATCTCACCGGTTGCACCGGTCGTCCGGGGTTTGCCGGTACCGCCCGCAACACCAGACGCACCAGCAGCGTTTGCCGGTACGTTCACGCCGTTGCCGGACTGTGCCTTCGTCGCACCAGCAGCGGACCTACGCGGCTTGGCGGCGGGCGGGAACGATGCCGGCAGCGGTGCATACACCGGCATCGGCTGCTCAATCGCGGTCTCTTCCGCAGTGGATGTCGTCACCGGCGACTCCGGCTCCCCGTCCTTGCGCAAGGAGCCCATAAGCTGACCGACCTTCGATTGCAGGGAGGCCAGGGTCTTCGACGGCTCGGCGGTATCCGGTTCGAACAATTCCGCTTCGGGGATGACCGGCTGATCGGCCGAGGGCGGATCTCCGGGCAGCTGAGCCAGGAACGCCTGCTGCGCGAGACGCTGCTCGTTGACGAACCTGGCCTCGGCGCCGGCTGCCAGTCCCGCCTCGGAAATCGACAATTCCGGCAGCTTCGTCGAGGTAACCAGCCCATCCGGCAGTTCCACGATCTTGTCATCGCTCGTGTCACGCAACGCCACCATGCTGATCGAGGCGCTGCCACTGACCGACGGCAATATGATGTCACGATCCGACAAGTTGCTGAATGGCTCCCACGCGCCCAGCAGCGCGCTCAGCTCGGCCAGCGTTGCCATCGGCACGATGACTTCCCCATCTTCGGTGTGCAGAGCCAGTCCACGCTTGCAGATCACGCGGAATTCCGTGGGAACGTCGGCGGGCAGCATATTCAGGTCGAACGTCGTGTTCGCGCCTGAAGGCGTCTTGGTCAGCAGCGCGTACAGCAGTGCGGCCAGCTGTCGCGTCGCCATCTGCTCATACGACATCACATCGCCGTCGATGCCGCTGCAGATATCGGCCAATGCGGCGGCGACGGGAGTGTCGGCGAACTGCACGCCATTGACGCTCACGCGAATGGTATCGGTGCTCAGCGCGGTATGGGTCAGCCCCGTGTCCAACAGCTCCTGAACCGCCTGGGTGCATTGTCCCACGATCGATCGAATCGCGTCGTAGCTGAGGAACGAGGAAGACGAACGCTGCATGTATTCCGCCAGCGCCAGACCGGAGTCCGGCTCGGTGATCACCACCGCGGCATCGCCGACGTGCTGCAGCTGCAGCACCGGCGTGCAGTACCGGCTGTTGGCCAGCGCGAGCGTGGAAGCCGCCTCGTTGATCTGCGGCAGAACGGATGTGTCGGTGATGATGAACAGCTGGCAGGACTGCGCCAGCATGCGGTCATTGGCTATCCATGCGCTCAATCCGTCACTTTCGCGCAGCGAAGAAACGAGAGTGTAGCGACCGATGACGGTATCTCCCAATTGAGGCTTCATAGTAGTTGTTTCTCCGTGCTCTGCTGTCATGCGCTGAGATAGTGGTGATGCTGACATTCTAGCCGTGGGGATGGTCGGCTGTGCAGCCGCGACGGACGCGGCTTGACGAGTGGAATGATGCGGCGTTGGCAGTATGGTGGGAATTCGCGGCTGGGCGTTGTTGCCGGCCGCGATACCTGCCGCTGCACCGGCTGCGTTTGCCGCGACGTTCGGCAGTACGACAGACTTGATGGACGGGCGTTGGCCCTTACGGTTGACCGTCGGCGCGAAGCTGGGCGGAAGGTTGTCGGACGGAATCCCCCTGGGTTGGTCCTGAACCGGCCGTTCGAGATCGGTCACAGTTTCAGCGGCCTGTTCCGCGGAACCGTCATTCTCCGAGGTTCCATCGTCACCCAGCGAATAATCATCGTAATGATTATCATTCTCCGCAATTGTCGTGGTACCCTCTTCGACCTCCGCGTTTTGTGCCTGAGCTTCCTCGGTTTCCGACTCAGCCGGTGTCGATACCGATGTCGCAGTGGAAGTCCTACGCAACAGCCGTGCCTTCATGGTGACGATCAGGCTGGAGAACTCCTCCACGCGCATCAGCCATAGCAGCCCGGCATACACGGCCGTCACCACAATCGTCAGAATCGCGCATATGACGATGGATTGCCACCAGCTCATATGTCCGTTGACGCTGGAAACCTTCGCTCCGACCAAACGCGTGGCCAGCGGGTTGAGGAATAGTCCGCACGCGCATGCCGCCGCACCGGCAATCAGGGCCTTGACATGCATGATGATGATGCGCTTGCCGTCGATCCGCCCACCGAATCGTCTGCGTAACAGCCAGAACACCCATGGGAACGTGATGATATATGACAGGCTCAGCGACAGAGCCACCATGAGCGTCCAATATTTCGGCGGTGCGAAACGCAGCGAGGTCAGCAGAAGCAGCAACTGCACGGCGTTGTCGGCCGCCGCGAACAGGAACGGGCTGCGGCCGTCCTCATACGCGTAGAAGGCGCGCTGCACCAGCAGGAACGCACTGGTGGGCACCAATCCCACCAGCAGGCCGATCAGAGGCCCGGATATCAGAATCGCCCCATGCACATTCGTGGACGGAATCAGCGCCTTCACCAGCGGCACCGGCATGGCAATCATGACCGCGGTGAAGAAGAACATCGCAAGACCGGTGGATCGCAGGGATGAGCTGAGGTCGGCGCGGGCATCTCCGATACGATGCTCGCTGATCGCGCGGGACATGCGCGGGAACACCGCGGTCGTGATGGACACGGCGATGATCGAATAGGGAAGAACGTATATCGTGTACGCGTACTGATAGCTCGCGTTGCCCGCGATGCCGTACAAATCGCCGCCGGCGGTCGGGGCGCCGGTATTAACACGCGAATTGACGATGCCCATCAGCTGGTTGAGCAGCACCATGGCGATGCTCCACACCGCCACCTGGCCCATGGAACGCAACCCCAGCCCATGCAGTCCCCAGCGAGGCCGGTAGTGGATGCCGCAACGCAGCAAAGGAATGAACAGCACCAGGGCCTGGAACGCCACGCCGGCCGTCCAGGCGCCCGCGGTCAGGGCTATCTTGCCGGATGTCCAGAACGACATCGGCTGCCGTCCCGCGTTGCCGAACAGCATGATGAACGCGCCGAAACCGATGCAGCTGATGACGTTGGCGCCTACGGAGCTCCACGCATACGTCGCGAAACGCCCCTTTGCGGCGAGGATCTGCCCCAATACGGTATACAGGCCGTAAAACAGGATCTGGGGCATACACCACAGCGTGAAGGCGTTCGCCAGCGCCCTTTGCGCGGGCGTCCAGCTGGAGTCGAGGTACAGCATCGTCAGCAGCGGCGTGCCGGACGCCATCAGCAGTGTGATGGCCAGCAGCAGCGCGATGGACAAGGTGATGAGCTTGCTGAGTCGCTCATCCGCGTCCTTCTGCTTGAGCGTGCGCACGATCTGCGGCACGAGCACCGCGTTGAACACGCCGGTGGACAGCAGGTTGAAGATCACCTGCGGTATCTGCGCGCCGGCCTGATACGCGTTGGCTGCGATACCGGTGGTACCGAGCGCGCCGACGAGGAAGATGGTGCGGATCTGGCCGGTCACACGTGACGCGGCCGTGCCGCACGCCATGATCAGCGAATTGCGTCCTACCGTGGTGCTCATTCGTCGGGGTCCTTCTTTCGATGGAATTGGCGCCAGAGGCCGACCAGGCCGAGCAGCAGCGAGAAGCCGATGATGATGAATCCGGTCATGTCGCTGATGCGCAGCACGCTGGTGATGTCGGTGTTCTGTGCGGAACCGAACGTGTCGCCGTTGCGGTCCAGCAATGTGATGTGGGCTGTGGCGTGGCCGGAAGTGGCGACGCGGATGGCGAACGTGACCTGCGCCTCGCTGTTCGCCGGTATGGTGACCTCAGTGAACCGCGATGTGACGATTTCCATGGAGTCGGTGAGGGATGAGACCTTCACCCGTACCGGATACGGATGGTTGTTCCTGACGGTGACGGGCATTTTGGCCGTTTCGCTGACGACGGTGATGGAGTCGGTCGGCGTGATGGATACGCCTCCGAACATGCCTCCGCCGAGCCGTTTGGCACCGTCGACCAGACTGTCGATGTTGCGCGGCGCGGACGAGAGCGCATGCAGTGCCAGCGTGCTCTGTGCGGCCTTGATCTTGCGGATCCAGGACGCGGATGCCTTATGGTCGGTGAGGACCGACGTGGTGAAGCGGTTGATGTCGTTGCGGCTTTCGGCCAGCGATTCCAGCGCGGACGTGACCGATCGGGTGTTCCGCTCGCTTAAATGACTGTCTTGGGGGACGATTTGCAGCGCCTTGTCTCCGGTCCGATAGGCGTCTGCGTCAATGAGATCATTCAGGTCGGTGAGTTGCAGCCATGAGGAATGTTCGACCGCGGTCATCAGCGTGTCGATGAACGCCGCCGACATATTAGTGCCGAAGCAGACCAGCAGGTTGCGGTTCATCGCCGCATACGGCTGCTCCATCTGATAGAAGGCGCTCTGCGCGACGAACCGCGCGATGCGTCCCGCGTTACTGGTCTCGCCGTCCGCATCACTGCTGGTGGGCTTGCCTTTGACGAGGTCGCCGAGTTCCTTCTGCTCGCTCAGCACCGTGATGTCGCCGGCCGAGGTGGGGATTGTGTATGTGCCTGTGTGCACGGTGGCCGTGGTGCTGGAGTCGAAGTCGTGACCGGCGATGACGTACCGGTATCCCTGCTTCCTGGCCGTGGAGAGCGCCTGCCGGGTCCAATCGCCCTTGCCTTGCCAGGCGATGGGCAGGGAATTGGATGATGCCGGTGCCGCGGCCAGTGCGGATCGTGCGTTCCATGCGCCGGTGCCGACGCCGGCCTGTTCGTACGACCGGACGTTGTTGATCGCGGCATAGGCGGTGATGTCGAATCCGGCCGGCTGCATGACGGCATCGATGCGTTGCCCGGTGTCGGAAGCCAATGCCGTCGGATCGGCTATGGTCTGCAAATCGCTGTGCTTGCCGATGAGGGAGAGTTTGGCGGCGAGTGCATCATTGTCGCGCGGGGTGAGTACTGATGATTGCGTTGCCGCGGTGTTTTCGGTGTCGTCGGTATTGTTGCCGGAGCCGTCGTCTGTGCTGCCATCCGTGCCGCCGCCACCTGATTGTGTAGATTTTGTGTCGGATCCATCGCCGTTGTCATGCACCACGAGCTGGTCGATGGCGTTCTTGTCGGCCTGCTGGCCGGTGTTCATCAACGGCATGACCATGGTGATGGCCATCGGCGGGGTCTGTGCGTTGCGCAATCCCTGGGATGATCTGGTCAGGAAGCTGTGCAGGCGAATCGGCTTGGCGTTCGGATCGACGGTACGGTCCGACCCGGATGACCCGTCAGAAGAGCCCGTGGATTGAGAATCGGTCGTCTGGGTCGCCTGATAGGTGACCAGCAGCGGTTTCGGCCCCCACATCTGCAACGCCTTCAACGCATCGCTGTCGGCCGCCGCGTCGATCTTCACGGAAACCTTCTTGTTCGCCGCGATGGACGGCACCGTGGCCGTGCCGAGAACGGTGCGCACCGGAATCGATACGTCCCCGGTCGCCCAATGCTGGATGTCAGTGCGCGATACGAACGTATATGACGGGTTGTAGGCCACGGTCACCAGGCCCGGTGACGTCGCGGCATACGTGGGATTGGAGATGCTGATGGTGATGTGGTAGCCGGATGTGTCGGTGACCACGGGCGTCGATTCGGTGATCGACAAGGCGGTCGTCTGCGTGGCCGTGTCCGTCTCGTCATCCGCCATCGCCATATGTGCCGGGCCGGCCAGTACCATGCGGCCTGCGAACAGCATCGCGCATGTCAGCAACATGATGGTAAAGAAGCGCCATAGGCGTGTCGTTCGGTGAGATAACGATGGCACGGCCTGACCGTGCTCGGGGCTGTTCGCGATCATCCCTGCTTCATTTTCCTTGCGTAGAGCCAAGCGATCTTGCGTTCATTAGGATAGCTGAGAACGTCATCCAAATCATCGAAATCCACCCAGATGGCGTCTTCGGCTTCATGATCCGGATCGCCCTCCACCGTCAGGTCGCCGCCGATCTGGCGCAGCGCGAAATGATGCACGAGCTTATGCACGCGCTGGCTGGTACCGGTGAACCAATAGTCGATGGTGGCAATGGACTCGACCACCTCACCCAGAATGCCGGTCTCCTCGTGCACCTCGCGCACGGCGGTCTGCTGCGGCGTCTCGCCCTTTTCGATATGGCCCTTGGGAAGGCACCATTCGAGATGGCCGTTGCGGGAGTGTCGCGCGATGATGGCCACACGGCCGCGCTCGTCGAACACCAGGCCGCCGGCCGAGTATTCGCGCACCACCGGGAGCTCCTGAGCGTCCAGCGACGCGAATGTGGTCGGCCCGTCGCCAGCCCGTCGCTGCGGCATCATCGCAGGCGTGGGGAAGCGTGGTTCCGGTGGCCTGACAACGGTTTTCGGCGTGCGCGGAGCCTCGGACGTATAGAGCAACGTATCGGGTTCGAGCGGATTTTGGGTATGGTCGCCCGCAGCATGCGCAAGCATGCGCGCGAGGTCTGCGGGCGTAATCATGACTTCCACCTTACTCAATACCGTGTGCAGGTGGGGTAACGGTATGCTTGAATACGCATAAAAGCGGTAATACTTTATGGAAAGGCCTCGTGTGAATTTCGAAGTTTGGCCGGAAGCCATTGAACTTGGACACCTGTTCGCGGCTCGCGGGTACGAGCTGGCGTTGGTGGGCGGCCCCGTGCGTGACCTGTTGCTGCACCGGCGTTCCCACGACCTCGATTTCTGCACGTCGGCCCATCCCGACGAGTTCGAGTCGATCCTGCGTCATTGGGGACGTGACGGTTTCTGGGATATGGGCCGCAAATTCGGCACTTTGGGTGCGATGCGCCGGCGCGAGGACGGCACCGAAGTCAAGGTGGAGATCACTACGTACCGGTCCGACACGTACGATCCCGAATCCCGCAAGCCCGAAGTCAGCTACGGCGATTCGCTCGAAGGCGATCTGTCCCGCCGTGATTTCACCGTGAACGCCATGGCGCTGCGCGTGCCGCAGCTGGAGTTCGTGGACCCGTTCGGCGGCGCCAGCGATTTGGCTAAAGGCGTATTACGCACGCCGGTGGATCCGTATCAGTCCTTCGACGACGACCCGCTGCGCATGATGCGTGCCGTGCGTTTCGTCGCACAGCTCGGGTTCAGCATCGCCCCCGACACGGCTGCCGCCATCAGCGACATGACCGATCGCATCGACATCGTATCCGCTGAACGGGTGCGTGACGAGCTCACGAAGCTGCTGCTGTCCGATCGTCCGAGGGCGGGTGTCGAAGCGCTGGTCGAATCAGGTCTCGCCGATATCGTATTCCCGGAAATTCCCGCCCTGCAGCTGGAAATCGACGAGCACCACCGCCACAAGGACGTGTTCGAGCACACGATGATTGTGCTCGATCGCGCCATAGCGCTGGAGACCGGGCCGGAAGGCCCCGTGCCCGCTCCCGACCTGACGCTTCGCCTGGCCGCGCTGACCCATGACATCGGCAAGCCGAAAACACGCCGGTTCGAGCCCGGCGGTAAGGTCAGCTTCCATCATCACGATGCGGTCGGCGCGAAAATGACGCGCAAACGGCTCAAGGCGCTGCGGTTCGACCATCATCTCGTCGAGGATGTCAGCGAGTTAGTGAACCTGCATCTGCGGTTCCACGGGTATGTCGAAGAACCGTGGACCGATTCCGCCGTGCGACGCTACGTCAAGGACGCCGGTCCGCTGTATGAGCGGCTGAACCGGCTGACCCGCGCCGACGCGACCACTCAGAACCGTCGCAAGGCGATGGTGTTCTCGTCCGCCATGGACGAGATGGAGCAGCGCGTGCGCGATCTCAAGGAGAAAGAGGACTTCGACGCCATCCGGCCGGATATCGACGGCAATGAGATCATGACCATCCTCGGCATCGCTCCCGGCCCGGAGGTCGGCCGCGCATACAAGCACATGCTGGAATACCGGCTCGATAACGGTCCGGTCGACCATGACACCGCGGTGGCCGAGCTCAAGCGGTGGCACGCGTCGCTGTAAACGTGCCCAAGAAACGGTTCGGCGGCTGTCCGCGTAAGGCAGGCAGCCGCCGAATATCGGGGGTTTCAGGCCGTCATGACGATGCTGGCCGTCATTCCACCTTTTCATGATCGAGGGCCTTGGGCAAGGTGCCCATTGACTGTACGGGCACGCATCCCTCGAAGTTTTCGATGGCGGTGTCGCCGCTCGGCAGGCTGTCCTTGTTGGCCAGATCGTTGAACGAGGCGCCGAGCACCACATCAATCAGCTTGTCGTCGCGGTCATCCATCACCATCACCGCGTCCGTGAAGTTCGTGTTCAGCGTGTACGCCTCGTTGATGGCGTTCTTGCCGAAATAGATTGTGGTGCGCTCGACCTTCTTGCCCTTGTAATTGTCCCAGCCGGTGACCTTGAACTGGCGGTTCGACAGCGCGGTGCTGACGGCCTTCGCGAAGCCGACGAATTTGGTGCCGTTCAGCACGCGCACCTTGACGTTCGCATAGTTGGAATATGTCTGGTTCTTGCCGTTGGCGTCCTTGGTCGAGCAGGGCACGCGCACGCCGTAATTCGGCTTGACTGCGGACGTGGCCGTTATGCCCAGACCCCCGACATGGAAATAGAACAGCGCCGACACGACCAGGGCGACGGCAAGCACCGCGCCGACACAGGAGAATACGATCTGCTGGCGGCGGCGAATGTAACGCTTGCGTTCCGCGCGTTCGTCATAAGGCTGAGTCATGGGTCCGTCCTTTTCTTACGAGACTGGTACACAGATTAGCGTCACTGTCTGACGCGATAAGACAGGGATGGCAGGACGGTTATGACCGGTCTCGCCGGCGCCTGCGCAGCGATGATGCGATCCACCGTGGCGGATTGCTCCCATGCGGTGCGAACACGGCGGGCGACGGCATCGTCCGGTACGAACGCGATGACCGATGGGCCGGAGCCGGAAACGAATGACCGGGATGCCCCGGCGGCCAGGGCGGCTTCGATGGCTTCGCCGCTGCGGGGGTGCAAGGCGACCGCGGCGCGCTGCAGATGGTTGTCGTCGCCGTCTCCCGCGCCCATCTTGTCGAAGGTCGAGTAGACATTCGGCGTGCTCAGTTGCGCATGGTACGCTCCCACCAGCAATTGGCCGGCGAATCCGCGGTCTCGCAGCGTCTGAACGCACGATGAATCATCCTCCAGCGGGATGATCCGCTCGCCGAAACCGGTGCCATGCGCATATCCGCCCTCCAGGCAGAAGGGCATATCGGCGCCGAGCGTGGCGGCGATGTCACGCAGCCGTTCAATCGGCCAGTGCAGTCCCCACAGGGTGTTCACGGCGAGCAATGTCGCCGCCGCGTCGGCGGATCCGCCGCCCAATCCGGCGCCGACGGGAATGTGCTTGTCCACATGCAGCGCCACGTCCGGCTCCCGCCCCGCGGCCCTGGCGATCGCGAACAACGCAAGCACCGCATGGTTGCGGCGCATGTCGCTGCCGCTCGATGCCAGATCACCCAGATGCTCGCCGCTCAGTTCGAGCGAGAACCCGCTGCCGGGGGTCTTGGCGGTCGCCGTCACCACGTCGTTGACGCCGATGGCGCAATATATCGTGTCCAGCGCGTGCCGGCCGCCCCATTCCTCATGGGCGGGCCCTACGTGCAACGTCAGATTGGTTTTCGCAGGAACCGTGACCTCCACCAAGTGCAGCGGCCCGGCCGGTGTCGTTTCCGCGGCTGCTACATGACGGCGGATGGGCCAATGCGCGGGGACGCTTGGCGAACGCCGCACCTGACCCGGTGTTGCTGACCGTACATTGTCCATTGCTGTGGCGCTCATGATGATGCCTGCCCCTGTTCATGCTGCGATTGCCTCAGCGCCGTCGCCAGAGCGGCGAATTCGTCGATGGTCAGCGTCTCGCCGCGGCGTGTCGGGTCGATGCCCGCCGTGTGGAACACTTCATCGGGCACCATGCGCTTGAGTGCGGCATGCAGCGTTTTGCGACGCTGGCTGAAGGCCGCGTCGACCAACTGGAACGTCAGCTGGCGCAACTGGGGGTCGCGCGGGCCCGCATGCGACTGGACACGGGTGAACCCGGCCAGGGCCGAATCCACGTTCGGCGCTGGCCAGAATACGTGACGCCCGATGTTGCCCACGCGTTCCGCCGAGCCGTACCACGCCAGCTTCACGCTGGGCGCGCCGTAAATCTTCGAGCCGGGAGTGGCGGTCAGACGGTCCGCGACTTCTTTCTGCACCATCACCACGAAGGACGTCAGCATGTCGAAGCGTTCCAGCAGCGTCAGGATGATCGGCGTGGCCACATTGTACGGAAGGTTCGCCACCAGGGTGAACGGTTCGTCGCCGCTGAACTCGGGGAGGTCCGCCGACGTGAGGGCCAGTGCGTCCTTGTTGATGACCGTGAGGCGGTTCCTCGCATCCGGCATGTATGTGTCGATGGTATGCGGCAGCCGTTGCGCGACCGGCGGGTCGATCTCGACCGCGGTCATTGTGGCGCCGGTTTCCAGGATGGCCAGTGTCAGCGACCCCAATCCGGGGCCGACTTCCAGCACCCGCGTATCGGCGGTGACCGCGGCCTCGCGCACGATGCGGCGCACTGTTCCGGGATCGATGACGAAGTTCTGGCCGAATTTCTTGGTCGGGCTGATGCCGGCTTCGGCTGCTATGTGACGGATGTCGGCCGCGCCGAGCAGTCGCCCGGCGACTGCGGGTTTCTCGGCGGCTGCGGATGCTCCGGAAGGTGCAGGGGATGGATTCATGTCAGTCATAACGCTCGCTATCAGTACCAGCCGATTTGCTCGGAGCGTTCCCATGCCTTGGACGGGCTGCCATACCGTCGGGCGATATACGCCAGCCCCCAGTCGATCTGCACAGCGCCGTCGTCACGGTAATTTGCGCCGAACTCGGCCATTTTGCTCGCAGGCAGCGACTGCGGGATTCCGTAGGCGCCGGTCTTCGCGTTCTCGGCGTACCACAGCCATCTGGATTCGCGGGTCCACAGCTTGTCGAGGCATGTCCAGTCGTAGCTGGTCCAGCCGCGCTGTGCGGCCGCGCCGGATGCGTAGGCTTTGGCCTGCGCGGCGGTCGGGTGCCATAGGCGTCCCTGCGGGCTGCTGCCGGAGTTGCCGGAGTTGCCGTTGTTGCCGGAGTTTCCCGAGTTTCCCGAGTTTCCCGAGTTTCCCGAGTTTCCCGAGTTTCCCGAGTTGCCGGAGTTTCCCGAGTTTCCCGAGTTGCCGGAGTTTCCCGAGTTGCCGCTATTGCCTGAGTTCCCTGAGTTCCCGGAATTGCCGTTGTTGCCCGAATTCCCGTTGTTCTTGTCGTTGTTTTTGTCATTGTTCGACGTATCATCCGACTTGTTTGCGCCGGACGTGCTGCCGTTCGAGGAGTTGCCATCCGACTTGCCGGTATTCGACTTGTTGCCCGACTTGCCGGCGTTGTCGCTGCCTTTATCGGCTTGCCCCTTGCTGGTGTCGGAAGGTTCGGCGACCTTCTCCGGGCCTACGGCGACGATGGTGTCGAGGGAGATTTTGGTGGTCGTCTCCGAAATCAGCGTTCGAGTCTCTGCGATGCCATCGACATACGTGACGTTATAGACCTGCTTCTTCTCGCCGTCTTCCCCCTGTTGGCGGACCACGGATGTTCCTGGCTTCAACGACTTATCAACAATCGTCTGCGAACCATGGGGAATGGCGACAGTCGTCGTCTCCTGCCCGTGGGTGACGCGCTGAACGCGCAGCACGGTCTTGTCTCCGTCCTTCTCGACACTGACGCGGTCTTCCTTGTTGAGGCTGATGCCTTTGGAATCGAGAATCGACGCGGCGGGGAGCTTGCCATTCGGCGCGACCGACGTTTTGCTGTCGGCGATGACCGTCACCGGGCCGGACTCGTTGATGACGAGGCCGCCGGTGAGCTGGCTGTAGATGTTGTCGATGTCCACGGTGACTTTCGCGGCCTCGTTCTCGTTCTGCTGGAAAAACCCGAGCAGCTGGGAGGCGCTGGTCGCCACGGTCCAGAACGGCACGCGCTGTCCGTCGATGCTGATGGTCGTCTGATATGCGCTGCTGACCGTGACCACGTCATGATTGCTGAGGATGTCGCCGCTGGTGGATTGCACCAGATCATGGGATTTGACGTCGACGCCCCGCTCTTCAAGCAGGCGCGTCACGCTCATGGCATACGTGGTGACGGTCTGGGTGTCGCCGTTGATGCTGAGTGCGATGGTCTTGCGTGCGGCGACGCCGAATGCGACCGTTGAGGCAAGAGCCACGGCGACGGCGCAGATCGCCACCCGAATGCGACGCAATCGAACAAAACGTCGTGGTGTCCACCGCCTGGCCATATGTCATCCTTCCATGAGCTACGGCTAGCATTGTAACCAATCACGATGATGCTTCGCTGGGCATCGCACGACCGTCACCCATACTCCCACATTTGGTACTTCTTGCCCTGCCCGAAGGACTGCCGCAGAGCTACTGGGGTGGTCATATATATCAAAATAAAGAAGAAGGGGGCGGGAGAGAAGGGGATTGTCCCGCCCCCTGTGGGCAGAGCTAATTGGGGGACGCTCTGCCTTCCAGAAGCCATAAGTTGGGGGAAGGCTTCTGGCACTTACACAAGGTAAGACTATATGTAAACACAGCTTACTACATGTCGACCGTGCATCGCACATGACACGCGGTATGCTGTGCCGCGAGCCTCCTGTCGGGATCGAACCGACGACCTGCCGCTTACAAGGCGGCCGCTCTGGCCATCTGAGCTAAGGAGGCGGACCCCATTCGCACAATGCGGACAGGTGTCATCGAACGATTGACCAGCTTACCAGTTTCACCGCGCTGGTCAATTCAGAATGTCGCAAACCCGTGTTGCGGTTCCTCCGGCCGGGGCCGAAGATCACAGCGCGACACGGGTCTACGTGGGTGTCATCGTTCATTTGCGGGGCATGACGGGTCATTCGTCATTCGCCGGTCGTCAGCGAGATCGGCTTGCCCGATTCGCCGATCGACGGCATCGTGCCCTTCTGGCCGACTTCGTCTTCCTTCAGGCCCAGCGACGCGATGATGCCGGTCTTGTTGTTCATGCCGGCGAGTGACAGCTGGTTGCGATCCCAGTAATTGCCGTTGATGGTGATGGTCGGCGTGCTCATGACACCCTTGTTCGAACCGGACACCTGCCACAGTTCGGGGCGCTTCGGGGTGTACAGGTTGATGGCATCCATCCATTTCCTGTATTCGCCGTTGAACGCCTTGTCGGCCACGGACTGCGGTACGCCGGCGTCAATCGCCTGCTGCTTGAGCGCCTTGTTCTTGACCGACTTGTATTCGCTGGCCTCACCGGGCTGGAAGTCCTCGGCGTAGATGTTCGAGATGAACTTGAGCAGGTGATCGGGGTTGTCGTCATTGCTGGCGATGTACAGGATGGCGCCGGTGGCGCGGCTGGAATATTCGTCGGTCGAGTATTCGTCCATGAACGACATCGGGTGGATCTCCAGGTTGATCTGGCCCGCGTCCACCAGCGAGATCAGCGTGGGATCGGTCTGGCGGTTGAACTCGCCGCAGCCGGGGCACAGCGGATCCATGTACACGGCGACGGTGGGGGCGCCGGACACCTTCTTGCCATAGCCTTCGCTGGAGATGAGGATGCCGCCCTTGTCGTCGGCCGCCGATGGCTTGGTCTCGACCTTTTGCAGCTGCTGGTATGCCTGCTCCTTGGTGGTGCTCTTCGCCACGTCGTTCTTGTGAATGGCTCCATAGATGGCGAAGCCGGCGATTGCCACCAGCACGACGATGATGGCGACGACCACCGCGCCGATGATGGTTTGCTGCTTGCGCTCCTTGGCCGCTTGCTCCGCCTTCTCCTGCGCCGCCTTCTCTTCGGCGGCGCGACGGCTTGCCCTGGTGTTGCGCTTCGCGTTCTGATTCTTTTGTGCCACAGTTATCCCTTTCCTGCCGGTTTGTTGCCCATAGTAGTAGAAGGGTTCGCTTTTCCGGCGGCGGGTTGCGCCGTTTGCCGCATGATGGAACGTGACAATGGCTACAAACCGGGCATTGCCGTCGCTCGGCATGCAGCTGGGATGGGGATGTTATGCGACGTTGGAGGGCAGCGGCCACCAGTTGATGCCCTGTCCGAGACCGAGCAGCGTGCACGCTGAGAGTGTAATCACCGCCCATGCGATCCATACGGCGAATTCACGCCCGGAATGTTGGGCGGATATCGCGGGAGTGGTTTCGTTGTCGGACGATTCGGGGAGCATGCCTGCGCCGCTGGAGCCCGCGGGCCGGTTGAGACCGAGCAGGGTGCCGGTGCCAAGTCGCAGCATGGTCGGCGCGGGCGCCAGCATACCGATGATCCAACTGATCGCCGCGCAGATGGACAGAGCCAGACCTGACGGGGACACGGGGGAGGCGGCGATGATGGGTACCACAATGGTGATGCCGCCTATGGCGAACCGCGTGTTTACGACCGGCAGACTGAAGATCAGCGTCGCGAGGGTGGATCCCAGCGCCAGCGTCGCGACGGCGAGCAGCCCGCGCCCTATTGCCGCAGGCAACCCCCTGAGGGCGTGCCATGGCAGCGTGATGATGCGCATCGCGGTGTCGCCGGCGCTGTGTGTGCCGCCGCGTCTGTATTCGCGTTGCAGCTGGGCGTCTGTCGAATAGCCTACCGTCAGCAGCAGCCAGCACAGCAGCGTGGCTGCGACCATTGCCGCCAACGGCATGCTCGCGGCCATTGCGGCTATGGGCGCTGCCCATGCGGCGAGCAGCGGCGTGCCTTGACGCAGATAGGTCTGGCGCTTGATGTCTGCCGGGTTCATGGCCATCGGCGGCATGGCCTGCGCTGTCGGCATGGCTTGCATGGACGGCTGGAATTGCGCGGCTGGCTGGAGCTGTGCGGGCTGGCCGGGTTGCATTGCGGTCGTCGGCGTTGCGGCTTCATCAGGGTCGGCGAAGATCTGCTGGGGGCTCAGCGGCGGCATGGTCATGGTGGGGATTTGCTGGCGCCCCGACCACACTGGATCATCCATCGCCAGGGTTGCCGCGGTGTCGGCGGATGATGACGGCTCGATTACGGCCGTTGCTCCGGTCATGTCCGCATCGTCCGTGGGTAGGGCCGTCGTCGGCTGCGGTTGCATGGGCATGGTTCGTCCGACGCTGACCGTGGAATCGAATGGCATGGTGGAGGCGGGCAGAACCGATGTCGGCTGTGGGCGCAACGATTCGGTCGCTTCGGTGCCGACCGGCATGGTCGGCGGCATGGGTGGGGTGAGGCGGGACATCGGCGCCGTCCGGTCGTTGCCGGGTGCCTGAGAAGACGCGATATTTCCCGGTAGCGGTGCTTCCCGGAGCGGTACGGTTCCGTCCGAGGTTCCGGCATCTGCTTCTGTCCCGATTGATGGTATCCGTCGAAGACTGGCGGATGCAGCGTCAGCGGCTTGGCCGGCGTTTGGGAGCCTCGGAATCGGCGGAACCGTCGCATACGGTGAGGGCGCCGATTGTCCGATGATCCGCTGCAAAGCGGGCCGAACGCCGGGCATCGCGGTTTGCCTTGGCATTCCTGCCTTGGTGACGGCTGCAGTCGGCTTCTCACCTGATTCGGCCGGCTCATGCGGGCGCCATAACAGACGCGGGTTGCGCAGACCGGTATGGTCAAAAGGGCGCATCACATCCGTCTGACCGGATTGCGCGGCGTCATCGTCGTACTGCTGCCAGGCGCCGGGGTTGAACGCGTCCACGGTGATCGCCTGCAGCAGTTGCTCCGGAGTGCAGCGCTTGCTGCGATCCGGGTTCAGCGCCGCACGGAACGCCGTCATGGTGGTGGCGGGAAGACCTGTGAGGTTCGCGTTGCCGGACGCCTCGCGTTCCAGCACCGCCATCATCGGCTTGGTGCCGAAAACGGGCTCCCCGGTTGCCGCGAATGCCAGCACCGACGACACGGACCACCAGTCCGTGATCTCATCGGATTCGGTTCCCTCGATAATCTCCGGCGCGATGAACCCCGGCGTTCCCATCACTAGGCCGGTGCGCGTCACATGGCTTTCGCCTTCGCCCATGGCGATGCCGAAATCCACCAGAACCGGGCCGGTCGCCGAAACCATCACATTGGTCGGCTTGATGTCTCGATGCACGATGCCCGCCGCATGAACCGCCTTGACTGCGTCCATCAGCTTGGATGCCAGTCGTTCCAGGTCATCGGCGACGTATGGCCCATTCGCGGCGACGTCGTCGCGCAGGTTTTTGCCCTCGATCAGCTCGGTGACGATGAACGCCAGCGAATCATCCAACTCCATGTCCACGATGCCGCACACGCCGGGATGATTGACTTTCTTCAACGCCATCGCCTCTCGGCGCAACCGCTCACGTGCCGTGATCTGATCGCGCGCGGACGCCGTCGAACGGTCATCGGCGAGCGAATCGCGCAATATCTTCATCGCGTATTCCTCGCCACCGTCATCATGCACGCGCCAGACCGATCCCATGGCTCCGGATCCCAGCCGCGACATCAGCGTGTAGCCGCCGACCAACGCTCCGGGCTCCAAATTCAACGCATCGCTCATACCCTCCTATCCTACTCACCGCCCTGTGCCCGTTCTCTCTACCCCTGATATTCCTCCTTCCCCTGCTGTCCCCTCCGATACTCCCTACCCCCTGATATCGTTTGCGTTTCTAAGTGCGCGCCGGAACGTCGACTGTGCGCACTTAGAAACGCAAATGGGCCGGTTTGCGTTCTTAAGTTCGCGCACTTGTCGTTTCGGCGCGCACTTAAGAACGCAAATGTGTCGTCACAGCCGTTGATGCCGCCGCGGCGCGCCGAGTTATCCACAATCGCCTAGCCTTCGACCACATACCCCGGATTCGCTTGCGCAGCGGCGGTCCATATTGTCATCATCAACATATGAGACAGCACAAGCATCTAGACGATCTGATGAACCGGGCGGAAATGGACGGGCGATGCTGTTCCGCGTCCAGCCCGGCGGAACGACAGGCGATGCTGCGGCGAACTCGTTGCGGCGATGTCGTGCGGCCATTTCGCAGCGTGTACGCGCGTCGTGAATACTGGGATGGTCTGAATCCCATTGAGCAAGCGTCACATGTCATTCGCGAAATGGCGAGACGGCATCCCGAGCGCGTATTCGCCGGACTGAGCGCGGCGGTCATCTACGGGTTCGAGCACTCATGGACGCTGCATGACGAGCCATACGTGTACATCGCGACTGACGGATTCACCAAGTCACATCGGTCGTACCACCGGCTGCGGCGCATCTCGGTGCGTAGATCCGATATACGGGAGGACTGCCATGTGGTCCGTTTGTACCGGCCTCGCGGTGATGGAGCAGCGCAGGACGGGTCGAATACCTGGAGTCAGGTGAGCAAGTTGGCTGACCGGATCGCCCACGAACGGGCATTGCGTGGCAATGTATGTATCGGCGAGGTACGTGTGACCAGTCCGGCAAGAACCTTGGTGGACTGCGCGCTCTTGTATCCGTTCGAGCACGTGCTGTCGATGTTCGATTCCGCGTTGCGCCGGGGGCTCGTGACCCGCGAGGAGATCGTCGCCGTCTGTGATGGTCTGCGAGTGGATTGTGGGCCGGTATTTCGTCTGCTGCATTATGCGGATGCTCGCAGCGAGAACGGAGGGGAGTCGTTCTGCCGGGCTGTATCCATCGAAGAAGGGTTTGTTCCTCCGCAATTGCAGCATACGTTTTACAGCCGCGTGACCGGCAAGGAGGCGGGCCGGGTCGATTTCATCTGGCATACGGAAGATGGCCGCATCATCGTGCTGGAGTTTGACGGTATGCAGAAATACATCGATCCAGAGATGACGTCGAACCGGGATGTTCGGCAGGTGGTCCGTGACGAAAGGCAGCGCGAACAGGATCTGAAAGAGGCCGGAGTGAGCGTTGTGATACGGACGAATTACAACGAAGTGGTCCAGCGCGCGCCGTTCATCATGAAGCTGATGCAGGCCGGTGTGCCGCGTGCTGGGGCGCACCCAATATTCGAGCATGCCGATTGAGCCGGAAACGCCGTTGCGTTCCTAAGTTCGCGCCGGAACGACAAGTGCGCGAACATACGGACGCAAATGGCCCTGTTTGCGTACTTATGTGTGCACGGTCGTCGTTTCGGCGCGCACTTAGGAACGCAAAAAGAGGAGAGGACTTGGGGAGGGGAGAGGCGGGAGATGGATGGGAGGAGGGGGACTGAGATGAGGTCGGAGTAAGGATAATGCCGGCTGCGGGATGCCGGTTGAAGGCCCGTCGATGTTACGTCCGCGTTTCAGACGCGCGTGTTGACGTGTTCCAGCGGACGTGTATAGTAGTACGTGGCTCAACGAAGAGAGTCTTCAATGAACCGAAGGAAAAAAGAACGCTGCGGTTTGATGTTGCCAGTGTAGGGACTGATGATCAAGGCACAGTAATCCCTTTACAACGGATCGTGAGGCACGTACCTGCCTCTGAAAGGATGAATATCATGGCAGAAGTCGTATTCGACCACGTCACTCGTATCTACCCGGGCAACGATAAGCCCTCTGTGGATGATTTGAACCTTGACATTAAGGACGGCGAGTTCCTGGTGCTCGTTGGCCCGTCTGGCTGCGGTAAGTCCACGACTCTGCGCATGCTGGCCGGCCTGGAAGAGGTCAACAAGGGCCGCATCCTCATCGGTGGCAATGATGTCACCACGATGCAGCCGAAGGACCGCGACATCGCAATGGTCTTCCAGAACTACGCTCTGTACCCGCACATGACCGTCGCCGACAACATGGGCTTCGCCCTGAAGATCGCCGGCACCC